>Ga0255766_10004845_pt1 | contig 11335 bp, 12 predicted proteins | sample 071ome_23_FD_179966 | JGI IMG/M metagenome (GOLD analysis project Ga0255766, IMG submission 179966) | Coastal salt marsh microbial communities from the Groves Creek Marsh, Skidaway Island, Georgia - 071403BT metaG (version 2) | ecosystem: Environmental > Aquatic > Marine > Intertidal zone >... | reverse complement strand
TTGTATAAGTAACGATTTGAGCAACATTATCTTCACCATATTTATCCCTAATATATTCAATAACTTTAGGTCTTGCTTCTTTTGGAACATCAATATCAATATCCGGCCAACTAATTTTACCCGGAGAATTTCTACCTGCGTTATAAAATCTTTCAAAAAGTAGATCTGCTGGGATAGGATCAATCTGTGTAATGTCAATCAGATAAGAAACCATACAGCCAGCAGCACTACCACGACCGGGACCAGTAATATATCCATTCTTATGACAAAACTTAATGATGTCACGCACGATCAAAAAGTAACTACTCAAACCGCAAGATGTAAAAACTTCCAACTCATGATTAACTCTTTCGCCATAAATCTGGAACTGCTCTGGATCATTATCCATACTAATGTGAGCCATCTTCTTTTTCCAACCATCACGACATAATTTACGAAGATAATCTTCATCACTCATACCACCGGGACATGGAAACTGTGGAGGATTAGGAGCAGATAGAATACTATAGTTATCACACATTTCTGCAATCTTATTAGTATTTTCAATCTCTTCTACTGTATGCCAACTTTTCATTTCTTCAAAAGATGGAATATGGAAGTTATCTGATTCAAAGAAGCATTGTAATCCAACACTATTACCTTGCTTGATATCCATTTGGATTTGACCTAGAGTTTTCTTCAATGAAGTACATAAAAGAACTCTTTGATCAATAGCATCTTCTCTACGGGCATAATGTGCATCTGGAGTAGCAACACAAGGAATACCAGTAACTTTAGATACTTGACGTAAGCAGTTAGCAATAGTTTTAGCAAGTGGATTTCTTTGACTATCAATCATTTGGATTTCAATGAAGAAGTTACCTTTTCCATAAAGTTGTTCTAGATAAGTAGCCCATTCGCACCCTTTTTTTAGCCAATCATGGTGTAATCTTTCTTCGGTTTCATCCATCATTTTATATTGAAGAATAGAACCAAGATGACCACTAAATGTGACAAGATTCTGACCACTAATAGTAAACCCAACATCTTGCATAGAAACGCGAGGCTTATGATAGAATCTGTCTGGATGGTTTGAAAGAGCAACTAATCTCAAAATCTCTTTCCAACCCTCTAGATTTTTAGCAAGAATAACTTGATGTAATAGTTTCTTATTATCAGGATTCTTATCAGTTGATTCACCAAAGCAGAAATAAAACTCACAACCCAAGATAGGTTTAAGTCCATTATCTTTCATTGTTTTTACAAAATCAACAGCACCACTAACTGTGCCATGATCAGTCAAGGCACAAGCAGTAGAACCAATCTCTTTGATACGAGATGCGATTTGTGAAGTCTTGGAAAGTCCATCGAGCAAACTATATGCAGAATGGACATGCAATGGCGTATAACTCATTCGATACTCCCCGGAGCTTTGTAAGAGGCAAAGTTAAATTCTGGTGCATTGTAGTTTTGAACAACCCACTCAACACCTTTTTTCTTAATCATATATTTAATCTGTTCACACTTTGTCATATCTCTATTATACCTTACGTTTTTGATAGGTTCAATATGTGTTCCCTCAAAACTTGTCATTCCAGCGTGACACAACTTCCTACACTTCCAAGCTTGTGATGGATCAGTTTCTTTAATAAGTGTCGGCTGTTGAGTTGCCTTAATGAACTCAAACTTCTTTTGTATCATCTCTTTTGTCTTTGGCAAGTCTTTATCTTGAAAATGGACAGTAAAAGGACCACCATCATTGATAAAATAAATAGTAATAAGAAAAGTTTTTGCTTCTGGGAATCTATGTGACATAGCAAGATGATACATACGAAGCTGGGCATCACGCCAGAGTTTCTTCTGATCTTTAGTTTCTCCTGTGGCCCAATCTAAACGCTTTCCAGTCTTCCAGTCAATAATCTCATAGACACCATCTCCAAGGTCTGTAACGAGGTCTACGGTGCCTTTCATGGACAAATAACCGTCTAGCTTAGTTCCATCTGGAAGTTCATGTTCATACTTTGCCCAGTCTTCTTTTATTTCAAAATCAAAATGTGGTTCAGCAGCAACTACATTCATATTCCTTGGATCGAACATACCATTCTTAATGGTTAATGCTCTCCATGTCCAGTTTTTACAATCTTTTAAATCTGCACCAGTCCATTTATGATGACTAAATGCTTTCGTATAATAGTTATAAACTTTATCTACAAGTTCTTCTAAATACTCTTCTCTATAATCAGCAGTTTTAGTTTCACCCACTACATCATCAATAAAAGTCTTTTTACCATCTTGTGCTGCTTTTTTAGCAAGTGCTGCTATTTCTAGTACTTTATGAACAATAGTCCCCTTATCTGCCTTCTTATTACTTGGGCCTCTCCATCCAAGAAAGTATTCTACCAAATATTGTTGCGGACAGAATCTATGGCAGTTAAAAGAACTACTTCTAAAATAAACAATTGGGATACCCATTAAGCCACCTTTGTTCTAAAGGGATGAATTCTATTCTCTGTTATAATCTTATACAACGCTTTAGTTGTAGTTTCAATATCTCCTTCTGGTAATAAATAATCACATAGAGATAAATCTACTTGCTCACTACTATGTGTATCTTGACCATTTACAATATCTCTTGGTAGTCCAAATACAATACCGCCTTCGTCTTGAACACCTTTAATCTCATTAGGGAATCTTACATCAGAAATAAGTGCCAGTTCTGGATTATCTTTTCTAATCCTACGAATACAAGCATCGAACCAAATGTTCTCATACATCTTTCTACAGATGTCAGAACCAAAGTATTGTAGAACTTCTCTACCAGTCATTGGTCCGGGTTCATGGTATGTAACGCCAAATGCTTCACACCCAGCATCCAAATAACCATGAGAGAAAATATTTGTTGTAGTGATTCCCGGCATATTCTCCCACTGTAAATGAGTAGGAGAATTCTTTTCTTCATTAGTCCCATAAACTTGATGACGATCAAGCCCTAATACATCAACTGCAAACTCTTTCAATACATCTGCAAAAGCATAAATCTTACAAGGGCCAAAGCTTTCTAGAAGCTGAGAAATATCAACATATTCTTCTGTAAGAGGTATCCAATCAGCACCAGACACAGTTTCACCAAAAAGATCTGAAACTAATATATGACCTTCTTCACTCAGACTTGCATTTTTACATACTCCATACTCATGGAATTTAAGCATCTGTAAAAAGTTACAGCATGTATTTTTACCGCTTTGTTTTTTACCAGCAAATCCTATAATCTTTGTCATTTATAATAATCCTTTGCTTCTAAAACATGTGGCAAAATTAAACTGCGAATGTCATTCAAGTTCATTTCGCCAATATCATTTGTATTGATAACTGGTTTATAAATCCTGTATTGATTTGAACATGTATCAATGATTTTAGCGGCAGCATTCTCTCCTGCTTCATCATTATCCATAAGAATAATCAACGACATAGCACCAAGTCCATCTAATAAATCCTTTTGAGATTGATTAAGTGCTGTTCCAAATATCGCAACCGCATTATGAATACCTGCCTCTTCTAATCTCCAAACATTTCCCGGTGATTCTACAATAACAGCAACACCAGATTTTGAGATATGCTCTTTTGCATACCAATAATTATACAACCACTTTTCCTTCTGGAAACCTTTTGAGTGTCGCCACTTAGGAAAAAACTTACACCTTTCTTCTGGATCATGATAAAATTTACATTTTTTACATTGTCCAAAAATACTTCTACCACTAAAGCCTACGATATAATCCATGTTATGAGAATAAATAGGGACAATACAGCGATTATACATCTGCTTGCCCCTAGTTGAACAGAAACCAACATCGTACTTATCTAGTATCTCCGCAGAATATCCTCTATCTAAATAGTATTGTGCAGGGATTTCTGTCTTAGACCTATAAAAGTCTCTAGTGATGATAGTTTCTGGCTTATCCTCTTCTTCTCCAAACATAGTCCAAACCATAGTGTTGAACTGTTTCATCTCTAATACAGCATTACTTTTCTGTTTGATATCACCAAACTTTTGTCCAGTAATCTCAAGTAGAAAATCAACTGTTTCTTTAAATGTTGCTTCTCTATCGCCAGACTTCTCCCATTCATATCTGGCTCTAGATAGACACCCCTTAATAAAACCAATCATAGTTTTACCAAAATGGTCTTCGCAACTGTGAGTTCTGCATTTCCAGTGGACTACATGATCTCCAGCAGGATAAAAGTTACAAGCAACTGGATTATCACCACCATGAACTGGACAACATGATTTTATAAGTTGATCATTTCTATACTTGATATCAATATGAAAGAACTCATAGATGTTATCAATAAACTCTACGGCATCCCAACATAGTTGCTCAAGTTTTGCTTGATCATTGTAATCATCAGAATGGGACATCTTCTTTGTCACCTTGGAATTCTTCGTCATCATCGACATAGTTACCACCATCCTCTAATTCTTTAGCGGTAAGACCCTCTGTTAAATGAGCAAACTGCCCCTTCATCTTTACGTTAATATAATCTTTATCTTCTAGACCCTGACCATGACGGGCGATAATAGGAACCAACTTTCGATTCCCATGCTCTTCACCATCTTGTGCGATCTCTTCATCAGACTTAACCTTATAGATAGTAAAGTTAGAGCAAAGCCAAATGATTCTATCTGATCCAGAAGCTGCATCCGTACTCTCTTTTGTAATACCATCACGATTCAACTGTATAAATGATAATATAGGAACACCATATTTCAAGGCAAAATTATGAAGTGCCGTCATCATAAAACCAAGAGCCTGAAACTCCGCAACATCTTTAATATCTGCACTGTTCATTAACTTCAAGTAGTCATAAATAATAACACATTGTTTAGCAGTCCCGTCAGGATTAAGTCCTACATGTCTAGCCAACCATCTTCTCATGATTGCTAACTGATCCTCAAATGGCTTACCGCCAATATTAATATGATAATAAGGGACACCTTTTACTGCTTGTGTTTTATTATAAACTCTATTTTTGCATACTGCATCACTATCGAACTGGCCCGATTCAATAGCATTAATAGCAACTTGTGATTCAGAAGCGATAGCACGATTACGAAAATCATTAAACATCATTTCTGTATCAAGGTCTAATACAGGAACACCTTGTTTGGCAATATTCATCCCCATATTCTGGGCCAAGAGTGTTTTTCCAGTCTTTGGCCTCGCACCAATGACATTAACAGTGCCACGGCGAAGACCACCACCGATAGCAAAATCATAACGTGGAAATCCGGTAGGAACACCAACTTGTTCAACTTTATTTTCTGCCAGTTCATTTAAGTACTCATCAATATCTTCAAATAGTTGTTTAGGATTTTCATCACCACCATTTATCAATGACATAAAATCAAAAATAGATTCTTCAGCTATACCCAAGATGTGAGATAGTGGTTCATGACCTTTTAGATGTAAATACTTTTCTCTAGTAATCTCTAGTTGGTCATAAATCTTTTTAGAGATATTTAGTTTACCAACAATCTGTGCAAAACTTCTTAAGTTTGTTTTATCTACAGGAAACTTAATGATACTTGCTAAATGTTGCTGCTCTGATTTACTAGATAGAAATTCAGAAACACCAATAGCTTTTGCAGCGGATAAGATAGATGCTAGATCTACCGTAGTCTTTTCTTCTACTGTAAAAATATGTTGCAGGCATGAATAGATAATCTGATTGGAATCTAATGAGAAACTATTAGGCTCAACTAGATCTGCTACATCATAATATGCATCAATACCATACCTACAAACACCAGCAAGTATTGCTCTTTCTGCTGCTACATCTTGAAATGGCATACTAATCTCCAAAAAGGTAAAAGGGGGCGTAGATGTGCGTTTAAATCCACAAAAGGATGAGCAGTTAAATCTAGCCCCATATGTGTATAAGATACTCCTCTAAACCCACAAGAGGGTGCGATTTTAAATCTTATACATTAACAATATCCACAGTAGAGTGCTCTTGTAAACCCACAAGAGGGTGCGATGCTAAACTCTACTGATACATAAGTATACTATCTGTCTCCTCATATTGCAACTCATTTGTTCTCAGTTTTCCATAAATCATGTCTCTGTATGCCTGATAAATTATAAGACAATGATCTCTGAACTCTTTTTTCTTCGCTTGGAAGAAATCGCTTTCTTCTTGAGTAAACTCTCCGGGTTGTACATTTTTCAACTCGTCAGGCTTATCATGCTTAGGCACTTTTCTAGTAAAATCTAAGCCTACTGCCTTACCTTCTTTTCTCAACCAAGGCTTAAAAACCCAATGCCAAAGGTTACTTCTTGCTACCCCACCTTTATGATGGTTTGGACCAAACACGAACACATGTTTTCTGGAGAAGTTCCATGTAGGCACACCCTCAGTAAGTTCATTTTGTGTCACCTTTCCAGACTCTGGGCACAGCATTGGAGCTACCAATGTACATAGTAATCTGAAATGTATTTGACCGTCATTCCAAGGAAGAGCATTAATGTCAACGGTTTTCTTTAAAACTCCATATTTTGTTAAAGTCTCTAGCTGACTGTAACCCCTTAGACTAACCCGATCTTTTATTATTGCCCTATCAGTTTTCCCACTTGACTCTAAAAATGCAATAATCTTTAGATAAGTTTCTGACGGTTGCTTTTTTGCATATTTCGATCTTAACGTATCCAAATAGTTTTCTTCTAGCTCATAGGACGTTATTTCTTTAGTTTTTCTATCAGCTTCAGTCATATCTAGATAGCTTACTGTAGATTCTGGTAGTCTATCAAGCAGGGCATCAATGTTTTCTCTAACTAAAGTACTAATAAAATCATCTGTATACGGAGGATCTACCCCTCGACAATAGTTTAGTCTTGCATTACATAGTTTTCTCAATGCCCAACCAACCACATATTCTTGGCTAGGTTCAAAAGACTCTGATGGATTTTGCAATCCCTTAAATCTTTTAGGATGATCCTTGAGCCACAAGTAAATAGCTTTAGGATCGTTTTCATCGCTTTTGCTTAATCCTGTATATGCTAAAATACTGGGGGTCATTTTTTCAGGCCAAATCTTGAATATAATATTCTTTTCTTTACATAAGGCTTGAAATCTGAATAGCTCTTGTTCTGTTAGCGGTTGTGACCTAGAAAGCGATTTTCTTGGTGTGTTAAAGCTAGCCTTTTCTCCAATAAAAATAGATCCGGGTTCCAATCTACCAATTAAATCTTCAACAGTAGTGAACTTAAATGATTCTGTAGTATCTGTTTTAGAATCATATAGCCACAGCTTGCCCATACCAACATCACCAACATACACTCTACTTGTTAAAAACCTTTGCTCTAAATCCATCAATACTATCCTAAATAAAAAAAGTAAGAAAGAAGGGGGATGAGAGGTTAAACCCACAAGAGGGTGCTCATCTAAACCCCCACTTCTAAGTTTTGGGATGCCAGTGTAAACCCACAAAAGGGTGCTGATTTAAATCCCACTATATGAAGGGAAGAATATATATGGCTTTAAACCCACACAAGGGTGCCCGGCTAAATATATTCTATCCCGGCGAACACGAACATTTATTACACTTATAACGAAAACCATCTTCGTCTTTGTGAACAAGTGCTGGGGAGACTTTCTCTGTCTTGCCACAACTCCTGCACCTAACCTCAATCCTACCAGAGGGTCTACGCTTTGTCAACCTATCTCTTTGAAGATGTACGTTATTTTTTTTATCGGACTTAGATGCCTGTGCAAGCTCTTTTTGTTCAGCAGCACTAAGACCTAACTCATTAACATCAAAACCATTACCAGTAATCTTTTTTTCTGTTTGTTTCCTACGACGATATTTTTGTTTCTTTTCTGATTTATGCTCATGTTTAGAAGTCATTTTGTCTAGCTTTTCTTCAATGATTTCTTCTACTAAACCGCTTAACATGTTTTTTAATTCATTTAAATCTGATTTATCCATTGTTAGCCACCTTTGCTCTTTGAAGGTTAATGAATAGATCACTCATATTCTTAGTTGAAGTTGCTAAGTATGTTAATCTATCAATACGTTGTTGACAATATTTTTGTATCTCATGAAGTTTTCTACTGGCATCATTATCCAAAGTTGCCTGCATATCTTGATTGCCCCAAGCACCAGTGTATTGTGCTGATTTCTTACAGATAATCTCCTTAATAGTTGATTTTGCCCAGTTTAATCTAGCGGTTTCTCTATTAATTGATCTTTGCAGATGAAAGGATAAACTACCCAGAATGTATGCTGCTTCAGCACAACCCTCAATATCCATCTTCTCAATCTGATCCCTAGACATATTCATATATGCATAAGCAGTGTTAGAGTTAGGGAACTCACTTTGATAAGTACCAAGACCAATACTACCTTCATATTCATCAAGAATAGTATCAATCCTATCCATCTTATCTATTAACGCATGTTTATTTTGTTGATCCATTCTTGTGGTTTCTCATCATAACGGAGTTCGATATAAGTAAGATTATTCAACTCACACCATTCTTTTAAATCGGCATCTCGCTTCTTCTGCTTGATAAAATCTTGTGCAGAAGCATGAAACATTGGAGTAAATTTATAGTGTTGTTGACCATGTACTTCAACTACTATTCTAAACTGGCTAATGAAGAAGTCAAGCGAAATATTTTTGCCTCTTCGTAAAGTTACTGGAACTTCTTCTAATACTTGAGCAGTTGGAAATAGTTGTTTAAGAATACCTCTTGCAGTCAAATGATAAGTAGATCTTGGTCTAGTTTCATCTGCCTTAACAACACGCCCTTTTAGATTAAGCTTATACTCATTGAAATCTAAATCTTTTACTTTCATCTTTCCATACCTACAGTGTCAAAGATCTCTTTTTCTAACTCAATACAGCGGACTGGATTCTCTTCAAGATATTGTGCAAAGTTAGGCATACCTTGAAACTTTTCTGTATCAGATAAAGTAATCCAAGCACCCTTCTTTTGAGCAATACCAAAATCACAAGCTAGTTCTGCGATTTCAAACTCTCTCCAAACCCCTCTGCCATACTTAATTATACTCTGAACTTTTTGACCGGGAGGACCGATTGCTGAAGTTACAACTTTCCAATGGATTTTTTGACCAATCTGTGTATCGCCTTGCATAACTGCTTCAGAATGGCTTGCTTCAAGCTTTACATCTACTTGATATTTTAAAGATGTTCCACTCTTTTCAGTTTTAGTTTTTCTACTTCCAAAAGATGATACATTCGCCATCATATGAGTAATACCAACAACAGTTACATTATTGATTGGTAGAACATTACCAATACGACGACACCACTTTGCTTGTGTCTTCTGAATACTCATAACCTGAATATCCTTAAGCTCACCAGCAAGTTCTGCTTCAGCAGCAAGAGCAGAGAATGAATCTACAACTGCAACTGATTTAGGATGACCATGAACTACCTTATCAAAGATACCAAGGTAATCTTCTCCAGAAAGAATATTTCCTTCAGAACTACCAACCATCTGGAACTGATCTGGTCCAAGTTGTAGTTCTCTAATTCCTTCTAAATCTCTTTTCTTCAATCGACCTTCAATGTTACCATAATAGACAAACCTTTCCTGTGCCTGTGCATTAGCACAAAAAGATAATGCCGTAACGGTCTTACCAATCTTTTCAGGTCCAGTCATAATAAATAACGAACCTTCAGGAACACCACCACCAAGAGCAAGATCAATCTTTGGTGACACAGAAATAATCTGTTTTGGTTGTTCTGTAATAAATGCAGCATCATGCAATGCATCGCCAAACTGTTTTACTAAATCTTTATATAACGGATTCTCTGCCACTGTCATACAATCTCCTAATCAAATTTGTCATATAAGCTCTTCTTCTTAACTCTATCAGTACTCCAAGTAGGATTCTCATTATACTTAACTGGAGTATCATCTGTATCAGGTTTAACAACTTTAGGAATCTGATACTGGTCCAACTTGTCTTTAACCCATTTAGCAGTTAAAGAATAGATGTTCCTATTGTTTCTTATAAACTGCAATACTTTATCATCACCATATTGGTCAATTAATCTATATGCAGTATATACTTGGCGTTTGAGATAAGGTTGCCACTTTTGATAAGATTCTTTGTCCTTATGTTTTTCTATCCAAAACCTTCGTGGCAATTCCTTATTCTCATCTGCCTGTGCTTTTCTCTCACACATTAGTTCAGCTATCCATTGTCCCAGTGTAACTTTTTTACCGGGATTATGTCTAGACTGATATTTACTTTCGTATTTTTTGGTCATTTGATTTTATGAGTATAGGTTGAATTTTTTGCAGTATGAACACCACGACCTTGCTTTTGACCATCTGATCTTTCTGATGCTACCGGAGTCATTATAGCAACACCCTTATTACCTTTACCAGTCTTATTGATAATGTGTTGAGTAGGATGTTGAACTGGGACTTCTTGCATTTCAACTGGTTTTTCTGCTGGCTGATTGTCTTCAATAAAACCTTCTACCAATTCTAGTTCACGGTCAAGATACTTTGCAATATCTTCAGCAGTATTATCTTCAAGTAGCATACCTTGAACCATATACTTTTCTTGTTTACTCAATCCTTTTGTATTTGCAAATTTCGCCATTAGATAATCTCCCTTTCCGCATTCTTCAAGAATACTTCATTCTTAGTCTTCAAAAAAGTAACATATTGATCAAAGTTATTCTTTGATGTATTAATAAACTTCCATGTAGGTCTTCCTACTCTTTGCTTAGTTTCCATACCTTCGCTAAAAGGACCATAAGGATTAAATAGTTTTCCATTCTCACCAAGCTTAACTAAATATTTATGATTATGCCTAATAGCATGGACATAAGGATTTGTTTTTGCCTCTTCTACTGGTTGATAATTGATTTGGAAACATCCATTTTGGTCTACAAAATCTTCTCTACCACGAACAGTGTAAAGAATAGTATGCTGATTAGATGTTACAGATTCAGTATAGAATCCTTGGTCATCCTTATCTGGTCTGATTACATGTTCACTCATTTAGTCCTACCTTTCTTTTTCCAATCTGCTTTTGTATAATTATCTGTCATGTCACTTGCAGAATTAATTCTGCTCATACCTTTAGGTAATTCTTTCATACCTTCTTTCCTTTTTGTTTTATGCTCCTCTCGCATCTTAGCAACGAGTTCTTTACCATACTTTTTCTCATTTGCTTCAGCAAGTTGCATCATAGTCTTAATTTCTTTTACAGAACAATAAGTATTGTCATCTTCATAAGATCTAACGACCTTTTTACTATTACACTCTGGACACTTATATTCAGAAAGTGCTTTATCATATTCAGAAA
>Ga0255766_10004822_pt1 | contig 11363 bp, 9 predicted proteins | sample 071ome_23_FD_179966 | JGI IMG/M metagenome (GOLD analysis project Ga0255766, IMG submission 179966) | Coastal salt marsh microbial communities from the Groves Creek Marsh, Skidaway Island, Georgia - 071403BT metaG (version 2) | ecosystem: Environmental > Aquatic > Marine > Intertidal zone > Salt... | reverse complement strand
TTGAGATAGGCTTGCAACCTTAACCTGTGGTTTCATACGACGAGATAAAAATAAGGATTCCATCCATGGCCTACAGGGCAGGACGACATTTTCTTCAAATACCAGGGCCAAGCCCGGTTCCAGACCGGATTTCGCGCGCAATCGATGCCGCGGTGATTGATCATCGAGGCCCGGACTTTGCTGACCTTGCGAAGTCTGTGCTGTCTGGGATGCAGCGTATTTTCAAAACCAAATCTCCAGTGGTGATTTATCCAAGTTCTGGAACTGGCGCCTGGGAAGCATGTCTTGCCAATGTGCTGACAGCAGGGGATCAGGTCGTCTTTTACGAGACCGGCCAATTTGCGACCCTTTGGAAGCAGATGGCAGATCGATTGGGTATCGAAACAGAATTTTTAGCGGGGGACTGGCGTCACGGAGTCGATGCGAATCGGATCGAAGAGCGGCTTCGCCAAGACACAGCTCATGCGATCAAAGCGGTGTGCTGTGTTCACCATGAAACCAGTTGTGGAATCACCTCAGATATTGCATCGGTCCGTCAGGCGATAGACGCGACCGGTCATCCAGCGTTATTACTCGTTGATAGTATTTCCGGACTGGGATCTGTTGATTACGAGCATGATGGATGGGGCGCTGACGTGACGGTTTCAGGGTCTCAGAAAGGGCTGATGATGCCCCCTGGCCTCGGCTTTAACGCCCTATCGGAGCGGGCGATTGAGGTGGCAAAACGCGGCGGTTCGAAACGATCGTACTGGGATTGGGAAGAGATGTTGGTGTCAAACGCCACTGGCTATTTTCCATACACTCCTGCAACTACTCTTCTCTACGGACTCAAAGAAGCGATCGCGATGCTCGAAGAAGAGGGCCTTGACAATGTTTTCGCGCGTCATCTGCGTCTTGCTGAAGCATGCCGTCAAGCGGTGGCTGCTTGGGGTCTTGAAATAGTCTGTCAGAATCCAGCGGAGCACTCGAATGTGTTGACAGGTATCATGATGCCTGACGGCCATGATGCCGATGCCGTGCGACGCATGATTTTAGAACGATTTGATATGTCGCTTGGGACAGGTCTAGGAAAGCTGAAAGGTAGAGCGTTCCGTATTGGCCATCTGGGCGACTTCAACGAACTCACTCTCATGGGCACGCTAAGTGGCGTGGAAATGGGTCTGGGCCTTGCCGGTGTGCCGCACAAGGCAGGGGGAGTAGAGGCTGCAATGCAGGTTCTGATGCGGTAATTCAAACTCGCTCCAGGATAACAATAAATCGGAGGAAACTATGAAAATCTTACGTTCACTAGCAGCATCAGCAGCTGTTTTATCAGCGGCGGTCACGGCGCAGGTTCAAGCAGCAGATGTGACTTTGAAGTTCGGACATGTCGGGGCACCTGGATCTTTATTTGAGGCCAGTGTCAACGCCTACGCACAATGTGTGAATGATGAATCCAATGGCAAAATTGAAGTGCAAACTTTCGGTTCTTCGCAATTGGGTAAAGACAAAGAACTTCTTCAAAAACTGAAGTTGGGTCAGGTCGATTTTGCCCTTCCTTCATCAGTTATGTCGTCTGTCTCTGATGAATTCGGTGTATTTGAAATGCCTTACATCATCAAAGATCGCGAGCATATGAAGCGTGTTCAGGCCGAGCTTGGTGATACCTTTCAAGCGGCTGCTCAAGCGAAGGGCTATCACATTGTCGGATATTTCGAGAATGGGTTCCGTCATATCACCAACAACACTCGTCCAATCAACGTGCCTTCTGATCTTGAAGGTGTGAAGCTTCGGACACCTAAAAGTAAGTGGCGTCTCAAGATGTTCAAGCTCTATGGGGCCAACCCAACACCAATGGCGTTTTCTGAGGTCTTTACGGCACTCAAAACAGGGGTAATGGATGGACAGGAAAATCCCTATGCGCAGATCGCATCGGCGAAGTTCCAAGAAGTTCAAAAGTACCTATCCATCACTGGTCATGTTTACACGCCTGCCTATATCCTCTCGTCGAAAAAACACTTCGACAAACAGCCCGCTGACGTCCGTAAAGTCCTAAATAGCTGTGCCGCATCGACGCAGACGTTTGTATATCGGAAAGCCGCAGCACTTGAGACGGAGCTATTGGATGTTATCAAGGCAGCCGGTGTTCAGGTGAATACAGCGGATAACGCAGCATTCGTCAGGGGATCCAAGCCGGTCTACGACGAGTTTGCCTCGTCTGTGGAAGGTGGCGCTGAATTAGTGAAGCGAGTTCAAAGCCTTGCTAACTGATAACTCAATATAAAATAACAGAGCGGCCCATTCGGGCCGTTCATTATAATTAACTCAGGAGTGTCTTGTGGGTCGGTTCGCAAAGGCTGTCGATCAGTTGCTGGTATGGTTCATTTTGTTTCAGATGATCGCGTTGACCGCTGTCGTTATTTTCGCGGTTTTGGCTCGACTTACCGGAAATTCGTTATCCTGGTATGACGAGATAGCCGCGATTCAACTGGCTTGGCTGACGTATTACGGTGGCGCCTATGCGGCTTTGCACCGGCGTCACATAGGATTTGATTCGGTATTACTGTCCATTCCAATGCCTTTTCGAGGCTGGGCTGTAATATTCGCTGAAGCTGTAGTTATTGGATTCTTTGTATTATTAGCCTACACAGGGCTTGAAGTCCTTGTCGTCCTTGAGGGTGAATATCTGGTGTCGCTTACTTGGATACCCATTCAACTAACTCAGTCTGTGATCCCAATTGGTGGGACCTTATTTGTGGTTTGTGAAGTTTTAAGCTTCCCTAACTACTATCGTAAATGTTGTGCGGGGATTTCATTAGAGCACGCTGAGATCGAGGAAGAAGTCGAGACAGAGCTGGCTAAAGCTGGAGTGAAATCATGATCGTTTTAATAATGTTTTTGATTCTCCTTGCGTTAATTTGTCTAAACGTTCCGATCGCTGTCGGCCTTGCTGTCGCCGCAATTTTTGGAGTCGGCGTGTCGGAGGGCTTGGATAGTATTGTGACTTTGGCACTCGACATGTATGACGGATCGACCAAATTCTCATTAATCGCAATCCCGATGTTTGTTTTGGCTGGTGCCATTATGAATGCCGGTGGGATCACCGATAAACTCATCAATTTTGTGAATGCCATCATTGGTTTTGTTCGCGGTGGACTTGCGATGGTTAACATCGGTGTGAGTCTTTTCTTCGCGGAAATCTCAGGGTCGGCTGTTGCTGACGTGGCGGCGCTCGGTTCGGTATTAATCCCGCAGATGAAAAAACGGGGTTACTCTGCACCATTGGCGGCGGCCGTGACCTCTTCGTCTGCCTCTTTGGCCATTATTATCCCACCATCCATTCCGATGATTCTTTACGCCACCTCTGCGGGAACGTCTGTGGAACAATTGTTCGTCGCCGGGATTATTCCAGGGCTAATGGGGGCCTTTGGTCTCATGGGAATGGCCTATTATTTTGCGCGTCGATATAACTTGCCCAAGGAAGATGCATTCGAGTTCCGCCGTCTTTGGATCACCTTGGTCGATGCATTGCCTGCATTTACCCTACCCGTGGTGATTTTGGGAGGTATTTTTGGCGGTTTCGTGACTGCGACTGAGGCTGCAGGATTGGCTGTGGTTGCAGCCTTGGTTGTGAGTGCGTGGTACTCCAAAATGGATTTCGGGCATCTCAAACGCGCGATGATCGACGGTGGTGTTCAGACGGCCGTCGTGATGTTACTCGTCGCTGCCTCTGTCGTGATGGGCGGCTTCTTAACCCGCGCACAGATCCCACAAGATTTTGCTCGTTGGATCTTGGATATCACGACTAATCAATGGGTCATTTTGGCTATTTTGAACGTCTTTTTCTTAGTGATTGGTTTCTTTTTGCACTCAGCAGCAGCGATTATCTTAGTCGTTCCTATTGTGATTCCTTTGATTCAAGCAGCCGGCATCGATCCGATTCATTTCGGCTTGGTGGTCACTTTGAACCTCGCGCTGGGTCAGCAGACACCGCCGGTCGCCAGTGTGTTGATTACCTCCTGTGCCGTGGCCCGCGCAAATATTTGGGATGTCTCGAAAATTAACATTTATTTCATCGCGGTCTTGTTTGCGGTACTGATGTTATGTACCTATGTCCCGAGTATTCCAATGTACTTGGTTGATGTGATTTATCGGTCGTAGTCGTGGCAGATTTCATCATTACCCATGATGGCGGTATCGTGGAGTACCGCCTCACTCGACCCGAGTCGAGAAATTCACTGACGTTTGCTATGTATCAGGCGCTTGAAGATTTGTGCCGGGATCCTGGGGGCGCCAACGTCATCGTATTGACCGCTGAGGGCGATAAAGCCTTTGCTTCCGGGACTGATATTTCTAACTTCAAGGATTTCGATTCGGCCCAAGACGCCATCGATTATGAATCCATGATTGGTCGTGTGATCGATGCTGTGCAAACCGCAGCGGTTCCCGTCATCGCGTCCCTTCATGGGATTGTTGCTGGCGGTGGCGCCGCCATCGCGGCAGCAGCGGATATTCGACTAGCGACGCCAGATACTCGCTTTGGAATGCCAATTGCTCGCACGCTCGGTAACTGTCTTTCCGTAGCGAATCTCAATCGACTGGTTCATTTACTTGGCGAATCTCGCACACGGTATCTGTTGTTAACGGCTGAGTTTCTCGATTTACAGCCGTTGATGGATTCAGGCTTCGTGAGTGAAGTGATGGATGATCCTGAAGCTTGTGATGAGCGTGCCCGGGCGCTTGCGCGTCATTTGACGACACTGGCTCCTTTAACGGTGTCAGCAACCCGAGAAGGGTTGTCACGTCTGTCAGATCGGCCGATCCCTGAGGATGTTGATTTAATTCAGCGGTGTTATTTAAGCGACGATTTTGCCGAAGGAATTGACGCATTTTTCGCGAAACGAAAAGCGAATTGGATGGGTCGATGAGTGATCTGCCAAAACCTCTGTCTGGAATGCGTGTGATCGAACTCGCACATATTATGGCAGGCCCACTTTGCGGCATGATGCTTGCCGATATGGGTGCTGAAGTCATTAAAGTTGAAAAAATCGACGGCGGCGATGACGCAAGACGGATGGTGCCACCGCAGGTTGGTGATGAATCTGCCGCATTTTTGATGATGAATCGGAATAAACGCGGAGTCGCGCTCGATTTAAAATCGGATGACGGGAGGGCCATTCTCAAGGATTTGTTGAAGAATGCTGATTGCGTCATTGAAAACTTTCGCCATGACACGATGGAGCGTTTAGGCCTGTCCTATGACGAACTGACAGCGATCAATCCCGGTTTGATCTATGTGGAAATTTCAGGATATGGAAGGACAGGCCCCTATCGCGAACGAGCAGGCTTTGATTTGGTCGCACAAGGAGCCTCGGGTTTGATGAGTATTACAGGGCCTGGCCAGGATGATGGGCCTGTGAAGGTGGGTGCCCCTGTAACGGACATTACGGCGGGGATCCTTGCGGCGATGGGAGCCGCGGCTGCTTATGCTGGAAAGCAAAAAACTGGTCTTGGTACACGAGTCGATACCTCGCTGTTTGAAGCCGGCATCACCCACACCTATTGGCAATCGGCCATTGCACTAGCCACTGGTCAGTCGCCGACTGCGCTTGGATCTGCGCATCCGCTCAATGCCCCCTATCAAGCGTTCCCAACAGCGGATGGCTATATCAATATTGGCGCTGCCAATCAGCGCAACTGGCTACGATTATTGGACGTGATCGGTGCGCCGGAACTCAATGAAGATCCGCGGTTTGCATCCAACGCAGATCGAATGGCGCATCTTGAAGCGTTGGTTGGTGTATTAAACGGTTATTTTCGTACCCAAACCTCAGAAGTTTGGCTTGATCTACTGGACCAAGCGGGTGTTCCTGCGGGACCTATTTTGTCGATTGGTGAGATGCTTGAACACCCTCAGGCGATCGCGCGTGACATGGTGGTGGAGACGGCCCATGAACACTTGGGTCCAGTGAAAGGGCTTGGGATGGCTGTGAAATTTCATGGCACTGAAACTGTCAAATCAAAACCACCTCCGACGCACGGTCAGCATTCGCGAGATGTCCTTTCTGAGCTTGGGTATTCAGACAACCAGATCGAAGCGCTTTTTACTCGTGGCGTCATTCACGCGTCTTAGAGATTCAATTCAAGCCATTGGCTGGTGAATAACTCTTGGTTAGTTGACATAACCTCTGAAGTTTTCGGCTGTGGGATGACTTGTCACCTGAGTGAATGGTTGCCGTTGAACTAAAGCCGTTTCTTTTCCGGGATGAGCCCTTCAGGTGCATAGCGAAGGGTCAGAAGAAGAATCAATCCAACCGTCATCAATCGCATGTGTGCAGCCCCTTCCAGTAAATGAGCCCGGATGACGCTTTGTGGATCCATTCCAGCAGTAAGCGTCTCAATCAGCCACAGTCCAATAGGCTCTGCTTCGATCCAAAAGAACCAAATAAAGAAGCCCCCAAGGACTGCACCCCAGTTATTACCAGACCCTCCAATGATCACCATCACCCAAATGAGGAACGTGAACCGAAGGGGATTATAGCCAACAGGTGTGAACTGACCGTCGAGGGTGGTTAACATGGCACCGGCAAGACCTATGACCGCTGAGCCCAAAATGAAGACTCGCAAATGCTGCCATGTGACGTCTTTTCCCATGGCGGCAGCGGCTGTTTCGTTATCGCGGATCGCGCGCATCATCCGACCCCAAGGTGATTTCAGCGCGGTTTCTGATAACCACAACAACACACCAATGACCGCAATAAATAAGAGTGCGTAACAAATTTTGACAAACATTGCTGAGGCGTCGTCAACCGGTAAACCGAGAGCCAAAGCCCATTCTTGGAACCATTGGGCTTGTTGCAGGTCGATCTCATAGGGGACCGGCCGTGGGAGCCCATTGACGTTTTTCACCCCTCGGGTCAACCATTCTTCGTTTTTGATAAAGAAAATGATGATTTCGCTGATCCCAAGCGTCGCTATGGCCAAATAATCGGATCGCAACCCTAGGGCAATTTTACCGATGACAAAGGCAACACCTGCAGCAAATAGGGCGCCCACTGGCCAAGCCACTACGATTGGCAGACCGAGCCCGCCTAAATATCCGGTCACTGATGGGTCGATGGCTTCAATCGCGTCAACGCCCGGATCAAAAAATAATCGAAGGAGGGTGTAACCCACCACGATAATGCCGGCAATGATCCAGTATCGGAATCTTGTCAGATGCTTGATCGATGACCAGGCCATTAAGCAGGCAACCACGGTCCCAACGGTGATCAAAAGACCCAGTAAGATACCAAAGCCTCCGGCCTGCCATGCCTCTGATACAGGAGGCATCGAGACCAGTACGCCGGCTAACCCACCTAAAGCCGCAAAACCCATCACCCCGACGTTAAAGAGCCCAGCATAGCCCCATTGGATATTGACGCCGAGTGACATGATCGCACTGATTAAACACAGGTTTAGGATGGTCAGAGCCACCGACGGGCTCTGGATTACCGCGACTAAGATCAAAAGTCCGGCCATCAAGCCAAATAGAATCTGATTGCGATACTGCGAGTAGAGGGCATGCATCAGATGGTCTTCCCGCTAAACAACCCGGTGGGTTTGATAATTAATACGATGACCAAAATGATGAAGGACACGGCAATTTTATAATCGGTTCCTAAAATTTGAACCAATGAATCGAGCTCTAAGGTTTCAGGCCCTAAATATAAAATGATCTTTTTATAGGCAAATGTCAGGATGAGTTCACTGAACGCAATGACATAACCCCCGGCGATGGCACCCACGGGATTGCCCACTCCGCCGACGATCGCAGATGCGAAAATGGGCAACAACAATTGCATGTAGACAAAGGGTTTGAAGCTTTTATCCAGGCCATAGAGTGTTCCGGCAATGGTTGCGAGTGCTGCAACTAAAATCCAAGTGATCATCACCACGCGATCAGGATTAATTCCTGATAGTAAAGCGAGGTTTTCATTGTCTGAATAGGCTCGCATGGATTTGCCTGTCCGCGTGTGATTTAAAAACCAGAACATCGCAGCGACGATGATCACCGCGGTGATGATGGTTACGGCTTGGGTCATTCTCAGTGATAGCCCTTCATCCAGACCAGTCATTTGTTTGAATTCACGCGCTTTCAGAATAAAACGCGTGCCATCAAAGAAGATTTGGTCGCCTGGACCAATCATGAAGCGGATCAAGCCGCCCATGAAGAACATGACCCCAATGGAGACAATCAAAAATATTACCGGATTGGCTTTACGCTCCCGATGGTAACGATAGACAAATCGATCGATCAGTAGTGTCAGTAACACGGTGACAGCAATGCCGACGGGAATGGCTAACAGCGCGGTCGGTAATGGCTGAATGCTGATCCCTACTGCTTGCAGCCCCCAGGTCACTAGAATGGTGATCATCGCACCAAAGGCCATAGTTTCCCCGTGCGCGAAGTTTGAAAAACGAAGGACACCGTAGACGAGTGTGACGCCGAGTGCGCCAAGCGCGAGTTGAGAGCCATAGGTCAAGCCCGGAATGATCAGGAAGTTGCCGAGCACAGAAAGGGCATTGAGCACATCGACCATCCCTAGCCTCCTAAAAACGCTTTGCGAACTTCTGGGTTGGCGAGTAACGCTTCACCCGTATCTGTAAATCGATTATGCCCTTGCACCAGTACATAGCCTTTATCAGCAATTTCGAGTGCTTGTTTGGCATTTTGCTCAACCATCAAGATCGCAACATCGAGTCGAGCGATTTCGATAATTCGGTCAAACAGCTCATCCATGACGATTGGTGAGACGCCAGCGGTTGGCTCATCAAGCATTAAGACTTTTGGGTGTGTCATCAGTGCACGGCCAACTGCTACTTGCTGTCGTTGACCACCGGAGAGCTCGCCTGCAGGCTGTTTTCTTTTCTCTTTTAAGATCGGAAATAGATCATAGACCTGACTGATAGAATCACTGATGGAATCGGTTCGGATGAATGCACCCATCTCCAGGTTTTCTTCAACGGTCATGGAGGTAAAGACATTGTGAGTTTGTGGCACAAACCCCATGCCTTTGACCACACGTTCTTCGGGTTTTAATGCGGTGACATCTGAGCCGTCGAACAAAATCCGACCTTTTCGTAACGGCAGCATGCCAAAAACGGCCTTCATCGCGGTTGATTTACCGGCACCGTTGGGTCCAACGATGACGGCAATTTCGCCTTTTTCGACGCCAATGGAACAGTCATGGAGAATGTCTGCTGCTCCATATCCGCCTGTCATGTGTTCGCCGAGTAAAAAGCTCATCTTATTTCTTATGCTTCAATCCAGTCCCGAGATAGGCTTCGATCACTTGGTCGTTATTTTTCACTTCGTCAATTGTGCCCTCCGCTAAGACCGCACCTTCGGCCATACAAATCACAGGGTCACAGAGTCGCGCAACGAATTCCATGTCATGTTCGATCAAGCAAAACGTATAGTTTCGTTCTTGATTGAGCTTGATGATGGCATCTCCAATTTTGTGCAGTAACGTGCGGTTAACGCCCGCACCGACTTCGTCAAGAAACACGATTTTGGCATCAACCATCATGGTCCGACCGAGTTCTAGTAATTTTTTTTGGCCGCCAGAGAGGTTTCCAGCAAATTCATCGGCGACATGTTCAATTTCCAAAAATTCGATGACCTCATCAGCTTTGGCTCGAACTTCTTCTTCGTTTGCTCGCACAAGACTTGGCTGAAACCAGGTATTCAACAAGCTTTCGCCGGCTTGATTGGGCGGAACCATCATCAAGTTGTCGCGTACGGTTAGCGTTTTGAATTCATGGGCGAGTTGGAAGGTTCTCAATACGCCTTTGTGGAACAACTCATGAGGTTTGAGTCCGGTGATGTCTTCGCCATCCAAGAAGACTCGCCCCGCCGTTGGTTGGTAAAGACCGGCGATGACGTTGAATAGCGTTGTCTTTCCAGCACCATTAGGTCCGATCAGGCCGGTGATCGAGCCTGGACGAATGGTGAGGCTCGCTCCGTTAACAGCATGAACTCCGCCGAAGCGCTTGTGTAAATTTTCGACAACTATCATGAACTTATTTAACAAAAAAGCGGCGCAGAGAGTAACCCTACGCCGCCCTTGAAGCAACGACTAGCGGTAGCGAACCGTTGTATTTTTGCCGTCTTTGACGAGGATTTCTCGATAACTACCAGCAGACTCACCGGCACCGATCAGTTCAACAGCGGTTGCACCGACATAGTCGATCTCACCACCGTCCTTTAGGATTTGAAGACCCTTTGCGAGTTCACCAGGAAGAATTGGTGTACCGGGTGCATTGGCAACATCAAAGATTTTTGCTTTGACAGCATTGCTGTCAGTTGAGTTTGCAGCCTGCATCGCCAAAAGCGTTAGCGCAGCGGCATCATAGGCTTCAGGCGAGTATGGACCTGCGTCAAACCCGTCTTTCTTCGCCAAATCAGCATAGATTTGAGCGCCGTTGGAATCGGTGCCAGGGACAGTCCCGATCGAGCCGTTTAAGTCTGGGCCAATGGCCTTGACAAGACTTTCGCCGATCATGGCGTCTGGTAGGAAAAATTGATCAAAAGCACCGGCATCGAGAGATGATTGAATAATTCCCTTGCCGCCTTGGTCTAAGTAACCAACCACCACGAGGATATCACCACCTGCTTGGGCGAGTGCCCCAACTTCGGCGCCATAGTCGCCTTTGCCATCTTCGTGAGGCGTGTTAATCGTGACTTTACCGCCGGCTGCTTCAAAGTTTGACTGAATTGAGTCAGCAAGACCTTTACCATAATCGTTGTTGGTGTAGGTCATCGCAATCGACTGAATGCCTTTCTCTTGAAGTACCTCTGAAATCACTTGTCCTTGGCGTGCATCAGACGGTGAGGCACGGAAGCAGAGGTCGTTGTCTTCCAAGGTTGATAACGCAGGTGAGGTTGCGGATGGCGAAAACAGCAACACACCCTTCGGCATGGCGACGTTTTGTAGAATTGAAATGGTGGCTCCAGAGCAAAGGGCACCAATGATGGCATCCACTTTATCAGAGGCAATCACTCGTTCTGCGGCGGCAGCTGCGGCTGAGGCATCGACGCAAGTCGAATCTGCTCGGACGTGACTGACGGTTGCACTATCCAGTAACAGCTTCGATGCAGAGACTTCTTTCATGGCAAGTTCCGCGCCGCGAGCCATGGATTCAGCAAGTGACTCCGCAGGACCTGTAAAGCCAAGAACGACACCGAGCTTAACGGATTTCGCATGACCACCGGCCAATGCAAAGGAGGATGCAAAAATGGCGGCGGTCGCCATCGCAAGTGCAGTTTTTTTCATAATTTTCTCCGTAGGGACCTAATCTTCAGAAGGCTACATACTGACTGTATGGGATTTTCCGCCGTT
>Ga0255766_10004817_pt1 | contig 11370 bp, 12 predicted proteins | sample 071ome_23_FD_179966 | JGI IMG/M metagenome (GOLD analysis project Ga0255766, IMG submission 179966) | Coastal salt marsh microbial communities from the Groves Creek Marsh, Skidaway Island, Georgia - 071403BT metaG (version 2) | ecosystem: Environmental > Aquatic > Marine > Intertidal zone >... | reverse complement strand
TTATAATTTTTGACCAATTCATCAGTTCCTTCTTCACCTGCACCTGCTTTCGATAGATTTCTTTTTTCCATCAATTTATTGATTTTGGACAAACCCTTTGTCATAGACTCTTCTTTTGCCATTTGAAATCCAGCATTTTTCATAATATTTTGTAATCCAGCAATTTGGTCTGGTGTAAATGATTTATTTTTTGCATAAAATTTAATCACACCATTTGCAAATGATTTAGTTTTCTCATTTTTACCATTTGTTGCCAATGCCTTCAATGCTTTTAATGCTGCAGCATCTGACATTTTTGCTTCCTGTAAAGAATCTTCTTTTACACAATTTGGAACCATCTTGTCACCTTTTTTCTTCATGCCAACTTGCTTATAACCTGGCCAACATGCTTCTAATACTTCCTCTTCATTGACAGGTTTGCCTTTTTGTGAAATTATTCCTTTGTGTCCTCTTTTCTTCATTGTCTCCAAATGTGCCTTAGCATCATCATGATTATCAAAACTCTTAACTGTTATTTTTCCAAATTTAGTTTTTGCAGTTTTTACATCATATGATTCTTCAAATGACTCTTCTTTTTTCATAGGTAATCCCTTATGCTCGGTGGATGCAAAATCTTTAACATCTTTTTTCTTCATGTTGTTTGCTGCATCAGCGACTTCTTTTGAAGCAGGTTTTTCACCTTTTTGAGCAGCACGTACCATGCCCATGAATCTTTGCTGTTTTACTGATACGGATTTTTCTTGTATATTTTCTTTATTTTCCAAAAACGATAAATTTGTATCAAAATCAACATCCTCAATATACATGTTTAATTCATATCTTCTATCATCTAAATTAGCAACTTGAACATGCAAGTTTTTCTTCTTATCTGTTCCTAAAATATATCTATTAGTTTTTCCATTCGATGGTTTTTTTGGACCCATTGCAACTTTTTTATCAATATCATCTGTATCAACCGTATATCCCTTTTTCTTTGCAATTTCATATGCATGTGCCATAGCACCAGAAAAAGTTTTATGGTATAATTGATAATCAGATCCTTCATCTAATTCTTCAGATTCTTCATTGGTCGGTTTTAAAATTTTTACCTCATCTTTTTGAGATGATAGTTTTATCTCATCAATTCCACTTTTTTTATCTTGTTTTTTATTTTTAGATAATGTTTTTTTTATTGCTTTTCTTCTTTTTGCCAAGTATTCATCCGTATCATCTGAATCTCCATCATTATCGATATCAGAATCTTCTTTTCCAACCGGATCTAATTCAATTTTAGCATTGACAGTTTTTTCATATATTTTGGCGATATCATCTTTTTCGGAAAAAGCACCGCCAGTAAAAGTTTTTAACATCTGATTACTCCTCTATTTCTTTAATTTTCAATGACAAAGCGGTAGTGCCTTTAATCAACCTGTGATATGTTTCAGCAGGCACACGAATTATATCACCAACTCTCAGTACAAAAGGCAATGAATTATCGTATTGAAATTTCCAATTCATTCCCTCTAATACTGTTACTTCTCTGTTTTTTTTATCTCTATGCCAAATCAATTCACTATTATTTAATTGATCGTCAAAATGACGGATAAAAAACCCATCATTTTGAATATCAGAGTACGGATTACCAGTAGAAACTTCCACCACCACTCAATCCTAATGATTTTGCATATCTGGGTGTGTTACAAGCCCAATAAGCCGCAGTTGTTCTATCTTTTTGCTGAGAACACTTATGTCTTGCGGCAAAACTTTTTCTCGCCTCTGGATCATTCATTTTATTTTTCAGCCCAGTTGTGTCTCCCCAAGTAACTTTTTTTATGTTTCCTGTACTAGGGTCTTTGACAAATACATAGTATTTTTTTGGACCACCAGTTTTTGGTTTACCCAATGGTGGATTTTTTTCGTCTTCTTCTTGGATCTGTATAGGAATGTCCAAAGGCACATTTTCTCCATCATATATTGCAAATTCACCAATATCCGTCTGCAATAATTCTTCATCAAATTCATTTAAATTTTCAAACAAACCTTTTTGATATTGTTGCTTTGCAAATCTAAAAAATCTATAAAATGATTCTGAGTGCAATCTAAAAACACTTTCAGCAAAAGGTATACCATTATCAATATGATAATTTATTGCTTCTTCAATAGTTTTTTCATCAACTGGATTATTTAAATCTTCTTTCAACTGCTTAAAAGTTTTCATTTTTATCTCCTTCTGAAAGATTCAACCATTCCTTAAACAATCTGTCGATACCAAATTCTTCATTTGTTTTTTTCTTTTTAGTTTTTGCCCATAAATCAGCATCTGCGGTTGTTCTTGTTTTACCACCTGTTAAAAATGAATTAACCCTAGCATATGCCCATTGTTGTGGAGTTGTACCTGGTCTGTGACCTTCTTTCCAGGCTGCTATGCCACGATTCCACACTTTCTTTAAGATACCGTATGAAACTCCTGATTTTTCTGCTTTCTTTTTAAGGCCTGCAATTTCTGCTTCTGATATGAATTCTTCACCATACATTTGTTTATATTTCTTTGTATATTTTGATTGTTTAGGTGCTGGTTCATCGTCACCGGGTGCTGGTTTATAAGCATCAGGATCGCTATCTGATTTTTCTTTATTCTTTTCGAAATGAGAATATCTTCTTTCCGCTTCTGATTTTGAAAGTCCTGCGCCATATTTTTTTGGTTGATGTCCTGGCACTCTTGGATCATCCGGACTTTTTTTATTTGCTCCAGATTTCGTATGATGCTTCGTGTTCTTGTTTGCCTCGGATAAATTGTATAATTGTTTATCATGTTGTATGCTTTCCACTTTCATCGCTTTTCGTAATTCATTATATAATGATTTTACATCGTTATCGCTTAAAATTGATTTTCTATCTTTATCATTAGAAATCATGGCATTTTTAAATTCTTCGAAATTACCAGAAGTGGCCAATTCTCGCATTTTAGATGCAGACATTCCTTCCACCCCTTTAGAATTCGGATCACGTTTTCCGGAACTTTCTAAACCAATCAATTCAAAATCATAAAAACCATGTTTACTTTTTACACCATTATATTTAGGTACTGATTTTTTAAAATCATCGATTCGATCATCGCCAACAACAATGACTACATTTTTATACCCCTTATCGTAGATATGAGATAATGCTGTAAAAATATCCGGTTTAATTTCAACAGTAATGCTTTTACCAAAAACTTTTTGAGCATAATATTTTTTTCTTTCAGGACTTAAAGGATCTTTTTTAGCATTTTGAGTAGGGGATAAAAATATAAATGAATCTGCTTTTCTTTTTTTAGATTCAAATAATATTTTTAAACCTAATTTGACATGACCTACAGTAGGTGGATTCATTCTACCATAAGTAATTACTGCAGTTTTTCCTTGTTTAGCTTCTATGATGAACTTTTTTAAATATTTCATAAGTGTTTATACTGTTTATTTTTATTTATAAAATCTTTTATCGAAGAATCTGTGTATAACTGCAAATCATTTTCTTCATTAACAAAATATTTTTTATCATTTTTTTCAACGATAGTATGCAATGACTCAAAGGTCTCTCTTTCTCTAATTTGTCTATTGCTATTATCTTGCTTAACTTTTTTAAGAATTTTTTGATAAATTCCTCGATCACTCATGACCAATTCTAACAATTTATCAAACATTTGAAGAATCATAATTTTTTGCATTGGTGATAAAGGTGCATCCTGTTTCATGTCAGACAACAATTTATTAAATTTGGAATAATCACTTTTATCAATTAATCCTACTTTAGCAAGTTTTCTGGCTCTTTCATCAGTACCCTCATGTATCATGATAGACATCATTGATTCTTGCAATCTATCTATTAAGGAATTTTCAGACTGTAACATTACGCTCCTTTTTATTCTTAATAAATTGATGTATTGAATCATCATCATATTTTACCATTTTTTCATCATCATTTATATAATACATCTTTTTTTCGTGTTCAAAAACTTTATATTTTCTTTCGAATGCCTTTTTTTGACTTTCAAAGAAATTTTGTTCTTCTTTTAATTTATTTGCCTGATCTGTTCTCATTTTACTAATTAAAGAATTAAAAATTACTTTATCTTTTGTTAAATAATTTATTAATTTTTCATATATGTCAGTTACCATTTCCCTAAGATCTCTCGGAATAGGTTTTTCTTGATCTAATAATTTTATCAACTTCATAAATTTAGTATACTCACCATCTTCAATTAAACCTGCTGTTGCTAATTTTCTTAGCCTGGAATCAACATTTTCATTCACAACAATTTCATTTAATTTTTGTTTGACACCAATAGAGTTATTATTTTCGTTTTGCATTTTACTTACCAACTTTTATTAATTGTAAAATTTTGTTTAGAGAATTCTAAACGGTCTACTAATTTTAAAGCACCTTTATCTATATGATAAGCAACAAATCCTTCAGGATTTGTAACTTTATAACCATAAGATGTTTTTACAAAAGTTTTTTCAGAACTTTCTATATTCTGCATCTTTTTAATTAAAATATTTTTTGCAGCAATAATTAATTTTTGTGTATCAAAAATTAATGATAGTTGTTTTTTATTATCTCTAAAAAATTTTAGAAATTCTTCATTTTTTTCAATTCTTGATTTTTTTGCCTTTTCAGTTTTTAAACTATCAATTTTTGAGTTTAATTTATTTTTTAAATATTGAATTAATCCCAAAACGTGTTTATCGCTATTTTCAATACTTTTTCCTTCTCTTACCTTCGAGTTAAAGTATGTTTTAATTTGAATATTAATTTCTTTATCATTCATTATATTGTTCAAAACACTTTTATCAATCTTTTTAAAAATTTTACCTAATGCAGATAAAATATTAAAAAATTTATCTTTTTCTTTTTTATTAAATGATGCAGTACCCCCAGCATATTCGAATTTTGCTGTTCTTGACCAAATATTTTTATTTTGATCAAAAAAATTATTACCCAAATCAAAACTTGCATTCATAGTATTAATCGGTCCATCTCCAATATATTTAGTATGCCAAACAATGCCTACCCTACTATTATATACCGTATTAAATAAATTTGTTTTAAGAGGTATGGCATATGTAATTGTATTTGGAGTAAATGTCAAATATTTAATATCATTAATAATTTCTAGTTTTTTGTCTTGTTTTTCAGAATACAATAAATCACCTTGATAGACTCCTTTTAGATTTAATTTTTTAAGTTCTATTAAACATGTTTTTAATTTTTTATTTAATCCTTCTCCTGGATGATTATCATCAATATCTTTTTCCGTAAAATTTAATTTCATATTTTTTGCTGTTGCTCCGTGTTTTGTGGCAACAAAAAATTTTTTACTAATAGGATCAATTCCTGCAATTACAGCAGGAGCACCATCCCACTTAGTTGTCACCGTTACATCTTTATCAGAACCACTCAATGATTGAGAAATAGCAATCATATATTCTATCGCATTTCTCAATCCATTAAATCCAGTATTCAACATCTCATCTTCAATATGTTCAAGATGTTTATTGGCACCAGAATTTTCAATTAAAAATTGTCTGAATGTGAGCATAGATTAATAGCCTTAAAAAATTATACATATTTATCTATATTTATCATATGTGATTATTCAATAATTATTAATTTTGACTTAAAAATTTTTTATCACATAAATCTTTATATAAAGTTTTTTTTATACAACTATTATCAGTTTGCTTAACCCACATATAAACATCTAAACTCATAGGAATATGTTTAAATCTACAAATTGTTTTGACCGCACCGCATTTTTTAGATTCTAAATTTAGATTTTTATTATATTTTAAATATTCTTGATTTGCCCAACCATATTCTCTCAATGGTTTAAAATAATCAATAAATTCTTGAACAGTATTTACATCAAATAAATTTGAAGTTTTTGCCTGTTTATTTTTTGAAAAATTAGTTTCCTGAATAATATCTTGATAATCTGAATTTAATGTAGATGTATTGGGGGAATTTTTATATATGGTAGTTTCATTAGATGTGTTATTTATCTCCAATCCTGTTAATCTTAGAGATCCATAACAGCCTACGGCAGGAAGCATTACAAGAGAAATTAGTAATTTTTTGTATTTTTTAAACAACATGACATCACCTCTATTAAGATTATGGTATAATTATATATTTTTCACAAGGCAATGTCAAGATTTTTTTTTATTTTTTTCGCAAATTCATCAAATTTTCTATGAATCCTTTCTTTTTAGGTTTGTCATTTTCATTTATTTTATTTAAAATCATAAACAAATTTTCTGTATCCGGATTTATTCTGCCGGTAGAATCAAATTGATGAGAAATGTCAACATCTTCTTTAAAAACTTTTAAATCACATTGCATATCTTCATCATCAGGTAATCCAAATAAAACAATATCATGTTTTTTAAAATTGAAAATCAATGAAAAAGGTCCTTCCGGTGCTGATAATTTTATCATGTAATCCTTATCTGAAAGAAAATTCTGAGAAATCTTTTTTTCTACTCATACGGTTATCTGTTCCAATATCAAATGATGGAATATCGTCATCTTCATCCTTTTTCTTACCCCAAGGCATTTTCATACCTTTCTTCTGATTTGTTCGTTCTATCAAATCAACCTGTGCGGAATCTTCCAAATCATACAACTTCATTTTTGCACGGTCAACTCCAATAACAAATCTTTTATGCATACTCAGATCATTATATCTATTTTTCAATTGCTTAACAAGCATTTGATTTAAGTCCTCAAGTTCTTCTGTGGAGATTAATGCAAACATAAAATCAGCCGTGGCAGGCAATCCAAAAGATTCCGATGTATCTTCCAATCCAATATCACTATTCGTATAACCACTTCTAGTTGTTTGAGTTGCACTAATTATAGGAACATCACACTCTACCGCAAGACCTCTCAATTCTTCAGCAATGGATTTAATATAATTATACGAATTGACAGAATTTCCAAATTTAAGTCTTGAAGATGTGGCAATATTGATATAATCTACAAATATAATATCTGGAGAAAATCTTCTTTTAAGTTTCAATTCATTCATTAAATTTCTAAAATGATTAACATTCGCACTGGCGGTAGGATATTCTTTTACAATTAATTTTCCTTTAACCATGTTACGTATTCTGCTCATTTTTTTGTCAAAAGCGTCTTTAGGTATCTGTTCCAATTCATCCATAGTAATGTTCATCAAATTAGCATCAATTCTTTGTGCTATTCTTTCCTCGGCCATTTCAAGTGTTATATACAACACGTTCATACCATTTGACAAACAAGCTGCGGCATGATGACACATAAACAGACTTTTACCAACACCTGTGCCGGCAAGTGCTATATTTAGTGTTTTTCTGGGTAATCCGCCTTTAGTTATTTTATTGAAAAAATCCAAATCAAACGGTATTCTTTCCTCCACCTCATGATAACTCTTATACCTCTCTTCGGCATCTTCTATATAATCATGACCAACATACGGATCAAAACAAACAGACAATGCTTCAGATAATAAAGTAGGAATTGTTCCTTTATCTTTATTATTTTTATTTTCACCATCTAAAATTTGAATAGATTCTAAAACTGCATTGTATATCGCCCTATCTTGACAAAATTTTTCGGTAGTATCAACAACCCATTCCAATTCGGGTTTATCATCTTTTTCAAAATAATATTGAGAAATTTTTTTTGAAACTGACTGAAACTGTTCTTCTGTTAATTTGGAATCTTCACCTAATTCAATTAATAATGATTCCTTAGAAGGTAGTGAGTTGTATTTAGATAAAAAGTTTTTTATATTATCAAATAATATTTTATCTATATTATCAGAAAAATAGTCTGATTTAATGTAGGGTATTGCTTTTCTAGTGTATTCTTCAAAATAAATCAGATTTTTTAAAATCGTATCTTCTAGTCGTATTGTCATTATCCTCTTTGACTACTACATTTTCTTCCAATATTTGAATCAAAATATCTCCGATAAGTTCTTCAAATTCAAGTCCTTCCTTATCAGTATATTTTTTATTTCTTATTTCTTCAGGAATTTCAATTATATCATATTCAAATCTATATTTCAATACTTGTTCGCCTTCTTCGGGTTCTATCAACCCAAAACGATTGTATTTATAGATTACATCTTTAAATTTACCTTCTATAAGTCTAAACGCATGTCGATCATCTTCTAATTCTACTAATTCATATTTACTCTTCAAGTCCATTTTCTTCCTCTAACGATTCATCAAAAGTTTTTGATCCTTTGCCGTAAAGAAATTCTTTACTGCAATAATCATCTATTATTTTTAATATATCATCTGTGAAATATTTTTCAGGTTCGGCTAAAATAGTTTTACCAAACTGTTTTGATCCATCAGGAAGTTCGTATCTTGTTGATACTTTTTTAAATACCTCACAGGCTTCCGCAAGTTCTAACATGCCATAATATCTATCCAATCCTTTATCATAAGTGACCAATGCATCGATCAATTTATTTTCTATGGTAAGTCTTGATTTTTGATTTTTACAATGAATTATATTACCTATGACTTCAGTACCCACTTTTTCTTTTCTTTTGCTTAAAAATATAATATTTGTGGCAGCATAGTACAATCCAGTCCCGCCTCCCATCACTTGTTGAGGAAACATTGTGCCTACTTGGGAATAGGTATGGTTAGTGACTAACATTGGAATTTTTGCTTTCCCTAATTTCAATGTCAACACTCTAAATGCTGCTTTTGTGAGTGCTGCCCGTGTCATATCTTTGGTCTCTTTTCCATCCGATGTATCTGACATTTCTTTTGATGTAGAAAGCATACCTAATGAATCAAGACAAAACATTAAAGGCTTTCGTTCTTTTTTATCTTGATCCAAATATTTGTCTAAAATTTTTGTTGATTGGTGGGAAAATTCCTGAATTGTAGCAACAGGCATTATTACCATTCTTTTACTATCAATTCCACGAGATTCTATCATTTGTCTTGTTAATGCAGATTCGCTCTCAAAATAAATAACACCTCCTTCAGGATTATCTTCTAAAAACTGTTTGACAACGCCCAAAACAAAGAATGTCTTTCCGGTGGCACTTTCGCCTGCAAAAGCAGTAATCTTGTTCGAAGCGAGTCCACCATAGATAGAACCTGAGAGTAAAGCGTTAAGAGCATAACTTCCAGTATCAATAAAAGATTCAACATCTCCTGCCTCAATTCCATCAGAAACGATTCCAGCGTACTCATTTCCACTCTCCTTAATTAACATTTTTAAATCCATATGTTTCTATCCTTAACAATAAAAATTATCAATAGTGTTCTGTAAATTCTGGATATAATTTTGATTATTTTTTCTAAATACCCAAATAGGTTCTATAAATACGTCTGCCAATTCACTGGCATTTGGTCTAGCTGCCATACGCATACCTATTTTTCCTAAATAATTTGATTTATTAAAATTCTTAAAATAATCAACCATATCATCACATAAATTCAATCTTTTATTTCCAGTACTTCTTGGTTCAATAATGTTTATCATCATAAAACCATCATCTTTAATTGTGTCCCAAACTTTTTTAGTAACATTAAAGAAAAAATCATACTTCCATTTATCAAATGTATCATATCTATTCCAAGACTGATCATTGACTTTTTCAGAATATTCAGCGTATTTTTCAGTTTCAAAATAAGGAGGCGATGTAAAATAAAAATCAAAAGTGTTTTTATAAAGATTCCAATCTACATCTTCAGAAGGTTTTCTCCAAATTTTAACAGTTTTACCGCCAATACATTCAAAGTAATCTTCCCTCTCTATTAAAATAGGTTTATCTAAAAACCCCAATGTTTTTTCATAAAATAAACATTGTTTTTTATACATCTCAAATGTTTCAGGATTTGGATCACATCCTACATACAATTGGGAATTTGCAGTAGCATAAAATCCTGCCAAACGATCTCCCCATCCACAAGAAGTATCTAGTATATTTTTTGCCTCATGTTTTTCATATAATGCTTTTGCTACAGTTGGCTTAAATTGTGTAGCAGTATACGTTCCAAGTCTAAAGGATGATCTAAATGTTTTATCATCTATTGCGCTATTTCCCATAACTCCATTTCTCCAAAATATCCAATTCATTCTTGAAAGTTTTTTCTCATCAGACCAAATATTCCATGGAGAACTCACCGAATTTGAGCCGCATTTCATTCTATTTTCTTGTTGAAAATAATCACTGACATCATTGTATGCATGAGATCTATCAATGACCCCTAAAGGGTTGTCTGAATACGTATATTTGTAATCATATCTTTCCTTAACGATGGGGAAATTTTTATATTCCCGAATCATACTAGTAATACAAAAACGATTAAACAAACGTGTTAATCTAGTATGTTCTATTTCTTTTAAAGGAAATGGAACACTATTTAAAGTAATATATCTTGCCAATGAATCTCTGATATCATCTTTATCATATTCACGGATCAATAAATTCCAATCTTCTTTTTTTATTAATGGGATTTTTCTATGATCAGAATTATTTTCAAAATATTCTATAAGTTTTTGAACAATCATATAAAAAAACTATCTATCGTATTACGTCTTTCATAATTCCAATCAACGCATTTGAGTATCGATTTCAAGGGTTCCAAAAACGATTTATCAAATTGCATGTCATAATCTATATAATCCTTTAAACCAAATTCTGGAGGTAATATGGTACCCATGCTGACAACTGATTCACCGGAAGGATTTGGAACTTTTAAGTAAGTAAATTTTATTTTCTCTCCTTCTTGTATCATGGCATGAGTATTCGTCAATTTTTTCTTTTTCAGCATATGATTATGCATAATAGTGCCACGAACATGTATAGGTGTTCCTTTTTTATACAAAGTAACACTATCAGAATACTTAGCGATACCTTTTACAGAACGAGGAAAAGCAACATCTTCGGCAGATAATTTACTAAATTCTACTCTAAATTTTTCAATGAAGTCTATCATTTCATTTTCCGTACCATTCATCAAAATCTGAAAAGCTTCATTTAACTTATTTCTAACAATAGCAGGAGTAGACGATTTTACAGATTCAATACCCATGACTTTTAATTTTGGTTTTGCATACTGAACACCTTCAGAATTATGAACATTCATGATGTAATGTTTTTTTCCTGTCCAAACCGCCTTATCAGCCAAAACCTCTCTCTTCATATTCATCTTTTGCTGAAATGCATTCATGTATTCTTTAAGAGTGTCGAATGAATTATTAATAACATCTTGCATTTTAGTTTCACAAACTTTATCAAGAAATTTAATAATTTTTTCTTTATCAGAAGTGTCTTCGAAAACGTTTTTGACCAAATCATCAAAACAAACATAAATCGAATCAGTA
>Ga0255766_10004816_pt1 | contig 11370 bp, 21 predicted proteins | sample 071ome_23_FD_179966 | JGI IMG/M metagenome (GOLD analysis project Ga0255766, IMG submission 179966) | Coastal salt marsh microbial communities from the Groves Creek Marsh, Skidaway Island, Georgia - 071403BT metaG (version 2) | ecosystem: Environmental > Aquatic > Marine > Intertidal zone >... | reverse complement strand
CATTTTTTATTCTTACAAGAATTTTAATACCAGTATTGACAACATGGAAAAAATCGCTGGATTACTCCAAGACACTTCTATCTATGAATGGATTTCTCTTTATTGCAATGACAATAATAACAACTTGAATTGGTTAATTAAAGACATTAGTGCTTTTTGCGAAAAGCTTAATACCATTATGGCTACTGACGCCTATGGCATTAAAGAACCGTTCAATATTCGAGTAACTACACATGAAAATTTGTTAAATGAACTTATTGCCATGGGTGAGCGTCCTGCCCCTTGACAAATAGCGTCTATGTTGCTATAATAGTTCCAACTCTAATGAAAGGCAAAGTCTATGACTGCTCTTGCTACTGTCGCTAATGCACCTGTATTGAATCATGGAAATTGGGAGCGATATATGGTCGCTTTAAAGGGGCATGAGGAATGGGTGTTTAATGCTAAGGATTATTGGTTTAATGATTCTTGGTGGGAAATCGACCCTAGCACCGCTTTAATGAATGTTCATTCCAAATGGCAAAGGACAATTAACGGATGGATGAAGATTGAAGGTGCTGATGCCATTAATTTTAATGAGCATGAAAACCCTTTCTTTGATAGTCCTAATGATGTTTATAAGATGATGCGAAAGGCTATCCGCAGAAACAGGCATGCGGTTAGTGCTGAACAACAGCGTGAAGCATGGGCGTGGGCCCAAGAAAACTTAGTTGTGTACAAATTTACGTTGAATCTTATTACTATGCAGTCAACTAAAGAAGTGATTGACTTCCGCAAAGATTGTTGCCCTAGAAACATCACAACGGTGTCTTCCTAAAAATATTACAAGAGAGTGCAGATTTCTGAAAAAGAAATCAAACGCAACCAACCAACATGGTTAATCCCGACGAAATTACAAACTATAATCGCACTGATCGTGAATTGGAGGAATTCATGGTCTTTGCTATTTGTGCTGCTGGCAAAAATGCCAACACTACTGCTACGATCTTGAATAGGATTTTTCTTGATTTTGAACTTCAAGGTAAAATGCCTGTATTCCATCTTTCTAAGAGGGCAGCTAATTTAGCCAATTATTTTAGGATTCAAGGAATTGGATGCTATAATAGTCGTGCTAAAACTATTCGTCAATTACATCGCTGCATTCAGCATGATAGCAATTTCCTTAAAATTGCTACTGTAGGTGAGTTAGAGAACGTCCACGGCATTGGCCCTAAGACCGCTCGTTTCTTTATTATGCATTCTAGGCCGAACCAGCGAGTCGCAGCACTAGACACTCATATATTAAAAGAATTAAAAGCAGAGGGCTACAGCGTGCCTAAGGCTACTCCACCTGCTGGCAAACGCTACAATGAATTAGAGCAATTATTTATTAAATTAGCTGACAAGTCAGGAATGTCTGTTGCTGACTATGATTTAGCTGTATGGAAAAAATGGCGGAAGAAAGAGTTTGTAGTAGCTACTTGACATAGTAGTTAACAAATGATATAATATAGAAAGTAAATCATGCCTAAGTTAAAGATAAAAACTGGAAAAAGAATGTTCATTGTTCCCCTGCAATGTTGGGGAAAAGTCCGTAAAATCCGCCAAGATGATGTTGGCGTTGACATTATTGATCTCGATCTTGACGATGGAGATTACGTCATATGTCGCAGAAACGAACTCTCAAATTCTGAAAATGAAGATTGACAATTACTATAAATTATAGTATAATATAGCCATGAAAGAACTCGTAGAACTAGCACGTTTTAAAGAAAAGGTTACTCGCGGTCGCTTTACAGGCCAAGAAACAGAGTACGCACTTCTTGTAGGTGGAGATAATTACTCTTGGAATATATCGCGCAAAAATCTTAATTCTACCACTCCCCCTAAGGGAGAAAAGTATTGTAAAGGTTTTTGTCACCTACTAGACTATCTGGAAGGTTTTAACATTCCTGCTGACGAAGCGATTGATAAAATCATTGATGCTTTGTCAAAGAATACTGGCATTAATTCTAATGATTTGTGCGATAAGGTTGTTGAAGCTGAAACCCTAAAAGAAAAGGGTGAATTAATTGACAGTCATTTCCGCTGCAATTATAATAAGCCTGAGCATGATTCAGGGAAGCAAACTGATAAGGATAGAATCTATATCCGTGTTCTCAAAGCGAAAGTAGGACAAAAAGACTAACAACGGTGTTTTCCTAAAAATATTACAAGAAAGTGCAGATCTCCGAAAAAGAAATCGAATGCAACAGTTACCTAGATATAATTTTTGGATTGATACAAGTTTAAAGACAGCAAAACTTGTGCTTACAGTTATTACAATTGTATTTTTTCTATGTCTACCACTAATTTTGTTTCAAGTTAGAATGGCTTATAGCTGGCAATTTGGGTATGAATCTTCAGTTGAACAAGCTATTGAAGAACGTATTGCCCCTCTTGAAGCCCGTATTGAAGAATTAGAGAAAAAGCTTGACAAAAACCAAGTAAATTGATATAATACTCGCATGGACACTAAACAACCCCTTTATCGTAAGATCGAACCTATTATGATGTGGTGGATCAGTACAGTCCCCAAATGGATGCAACCTAAGTGGTTTTGGTCGCTCTACTACTGGCATATTAACAAGGTAGGATACTAATGAGCCAAGTAAAAGATCAAAATCAGATCGTCCGTCTACTTGACAAATGAATAAAAGTGTGCTATAATCCCCTGATCACTTAACGGTGTCTTCCTAAAAATATTACAAGAGAGTGCAGATTTCTGAAAAAGAAATCAAATGCAACGGGGCAGATTTCCCAAAAAGAAATCGAATGCAACCAACCAGCCAGCCAACACCAATACAAAAGGAAAGATATGATTAATAAAGGCGACTATTTTATACAAATTCTTGGAGACAAAGTTCCTGCTGGATATTATGGAGATTCTCGTTATGGCATGGTATTCAAATGCACTGGAACCCAAGAGTCTATGATTTATGCTGAAATTGCTGGATATACTAGCGGCAAACCTCATGTCGAGGGTTGGCAAGTTGGAAAGAAAATGACATTCAGTGCAAACAACAGCGTTTGGAAATATGTTAAGGCCAACCGCGATACCCTTGAAGCTGCTGGCATTACTGTGGATAAGGTTAATACCACCCACGATGAAGATCTAGCCAATCACGTTCAGTATCGCATTGACAGACTGACAAAACAGAAAGACAAAGATTACTGGAAGTTTATTGAAGATTATATTCAATGGGTTAAGGTTGAAGCAGTTAACAATAAAAATGCATTCACTATGCTTGCTGCTGTCATTGAGTCCGAAGCTAAGCTGGATAAAAATAAGGATAGTGTTATTGCTAATGCTGCTACGAAGCTGCTTGATACAATGGAAGCAATCGAATCAATCAATAAGTTTTTTTACGATAAAGTTAACACCAAATAAAACCCTGATGAAAAGCCTTTCAGTGATGAGCAGATAGGATCAGGTAACTTTAACTATAACTTAAAGGAAAAAATGGGCATCACAATTATTGTCATTTTGGGCTTGACTTACATGGGACTTTTTGTTACTATGTTGGTGCAGCAGTATAAGATACAAAAAGCGTTTGGCCCACTTCCTTGGGAATGTAATTACGACAATGCACGCATTAATCGTGTTGAACGTGAAAAGCGTCAAAAGATTGGTGAACATAAGGTAGAAATTGAACTTGATGATTATGTATAAAAACCGACAATAATACATCCTTGATGTGAGCGTAGCATAATTGGACAATGCCGCGGACTTCTAATCCGCAGATTGCAGGTTCGAGTCCTGCCGCTCATATTTCTAAACCGACCCTGGCTTGACAAATCCTCAAACTAATGGTACAATAAGCCCATGCCCTACTTTAATCAGAAACGTATTGAAGCCGTAAAAGCATTTGCCAGACATGCTCACATTGACGATACCCGCAAGTTTGGTGCAGATAGGGGCAAGCCTTATTTTGATACGCATGTAACTCGCGTAGCCATATATGCTCATAGCAGACAATGCACAGAGGAACAGTACCTTGCTGCATACCTGCACGGTGTAAAAGAAGATCACCTCCCTAAGTGGAATGAAGAACTGCTGAAAGGTTTTGGTGTTACTCAGTTGACTCTTGATATCGTAGATGCAGTTACGAAAAGAAAAGATGAGAACTACTTTGACTTCATTCAGCGTGTTATTAAGACTCCCGAAGCAATTCTAGTAAAAATTGCTGACATTCAGGATAACATGAAGGGTCTTAAAGAAGGCTCATTGAAGGATAAGTATCGTTTCGCTCTTGCTCTTTTAGTTGCCGAAGAAAATTGCAATAATTGGGTGACTGCCTCTAACGAAGGGAATGTATGAAAATCCTTGACAGATTTACTTTGTGGCTTTTCAAGAGTGCTATCCAGCGGAATCGTCGCTTTCGTGTGGCTGCACACAAGGCTATGATTGAATACTTCAGGACAGAGTATAACGAAGATACAGTCCCTACTAGGTTGTATATCGCTAATGCAGAACTCTTTGAAGCTGCTAAGTTTGATGAAGAATTGAAGATTAGTATGGATAGCTACCCTGAAATGTATGGTTTAGGTTTGTCTAAAGAATTAAATGATGCACTTAATAATGAAGCTATTCCTGTAGAATAAGGAACAAACTATGTTGACTGCTGAACAAAAAAGAGATTCGCTGCTTGAAAAAAGAGCCCAAATTGATAAGCAACTTGCTGCTTTAGATGATAAGAAGAAGCGTCCTAAGCTTCCTAAACACCTGCTCCAAGCTGCCCTTAAGCAGTATAAAGGGTTGAGAACAGAAACGCATAAAATTAACCCCCGTGGCATTTTGTTGACTGTCACGTATTTCTGGGAAGGGCATCGTGGTATTTATTTTGGTTTTGATGATCCTTATGTAGATACTTGGAAGATTCATAACAGAAGGGGTGATGGTGGATACAATGAGATGGCATCTTTGTTGGAAACTATGCTCTATAATGTAGACGATGAAGTAATGATTGATATGATTTCTGCCCATAGGTCTTTCTGTGCTTATCAGAAAAAAGTGTATGACTTTTGCGAAAAAATTAAGAGATATGAAGAGCGTTATGATTTTTTCGCCGAAGAACTTGAATTTTAAATCTATTTATGATATAATGTAGTCATGGCAAAAACTAAAAAACCTACTGTTGATACTTGCGTAGTTTCCCACAAACCTATTCGTCAAAAGCATATTGATGATAAAAAGGTAATGAGTTATGGTAAGGGCCGTGCATTCATTGCCGCGATTCAAAAGAGTGTGGGGAAGCCTCCGAGTAATCCTATTGTTTTATCTGGCAAAGATTTAGATAAAATTACACTTGAATTTGAGGATTGGCATTTTCCTTGTCGAACAAAAATTGCGGGTAAAGTATATTCTTCACTTCCGCCTAGAATCTATATCCTTAATGCAGCCTTTAAGTTGACTAATAAAATTGATTTTTCTTTTGCTTTCAATGGAGTAGTGGACAAAACAGAAGATAGGCTTATCCGTAAGGGTAAAGTTACTTATCAAAGAATTCCTGACCATCACAAAATCGCACAAAAGCCAGTTGACACAACGTCCGATAAATGATATGATATCCGCATGACCACTACAAAAACTACTGTTAAGCCTAAAGTTATTGACGATGAAACAAGGATTGAAGCTGCAAGATATGTAGCCACTCAAGTAGAGACTTGTTCAGCATATAGTCATCAAGACCTTGTTCAAGAGGCTTGGATTATTCTTGATAAAAGAATGGGGCAAAATTTTCATTCATCTGTAAGCTATGCCGCTGGTGATCTTCGCAGGAAGATTTACGGCAATCGTATGAAAGAAAAAGCCTTTCACTCTAGGTGGCTTCTTAATAATGGATCGCTGAGTTGCGATGAAGATGTTAGCCCCGTTAAAGCCGATACCTCTCAGTACAACAATCTGCTTGAGCGTGAGGATGTTTATAATGAACTGCTTCTTTTTTCTCGTTCAATTAAGAAAGAAGATGCTTTTGTCATTCTAGCTAACTTTGATAACCCTGTACCAGTCCTTAAAGACTTGAGAGAGACTACTACGAAAGGTGCCAGTCAGCGATTGACTGTCTTACGTCGTGAAATTAAGAAGAAGTATGACCTTGACTTCTTTAATGATTAATGGTATAATATTATCATGAGAAAGATCGAAGTCTACTACAACTTACACAAGCACCTCTTCTCTGTTCGAGCCCTAGACGGAGTTAACAAGGGTAGAGTGATTGCACATTCCGAGACTGTCTATATTTGCAACCCAAAGTTTGCGGTCCAGCCCCGTGGAAGACAGAAGGTTCTTGAGGAAAAGCGTAAGAATGTGCATGCTTTTGTACGCGGTTTTCAAGCAAGCATCTTGGATCGGATCCCTGACAAGAGCGAAATGACTGAAGTGACTTACAATCCTTATAAGTATGATTCTTTTGTTCGCAAGAGTGATGCTACTCCTATTTTGCACGGAGGTTTTGCAGTTCTTGCAGATAAAAAGATCTGGGTCAAGGATGGCCAATTTGCTTGACAATGAAGACGAAACTTGATATAATAGATCTGAAGATGATGGTTTTAGCATCTGGCTTTTGCTGCCAGCGTCATCTTCGACAACTAAGTATTACCCATAGCGGCGTCAATTGGGACTTGGGCCTAAATAAGCCTTCAGAACTGGGACTCGCCCCCCAGAGTACTTAGTACATTTAGCGAGCTTGCCATTGCGATGTCCAACCCAGCAGGCAAGTAAGGGTAAAATATGAGCGGTATATTAAGCTCATATTTTCGAGGCCTTGAGTTGTTTCCTTTCGCAGGGAAAAGGGTCTTAAAGTTAATACAATAACCTTGAGGGGCTGAAGAGCCCCTTGAGTAATTTGATTTGGTCAACCTTGGAGGAAACTCCAAGTTGAGTAAGTCGGACCCTTGAGGAGGGTAGCCGTCAAAGCCCTGAGCAAGCTTTGACAATCAACACAATATTTGTATGGAGAAATTCATACAAATATTTTTGACTCAAACAGAAAGGAATTAGTTTGCTACAAGTACTTGCCAAACGTTTACAAGCTAAGCTAGTTGTAATGACTCGTGACGTTTATGAAATCACTGCCCGTGCCCCAGAAGGATACGTATGGGCGGATAATGGATGTGAAGAGATCTCTGATTCCCAGTGGGACGGCGAGTCTCGCCGAGATGTCAAAAAAAATATGATAGAAAGAATGCAGAAAGGCCTGATGAAAGATTGACTTTACACCGAATATGATATAATATCACTGATGCATTAAGTATGTGCAGAAGTGTAATAAGTGTGCAAAACTCAGACATTATACGGAGTAAACTATGGCATTTTTTGGAGTTACCAGAGAGCGTATTGGAGAGATTAAAGAGCATAAAGGGGCCGATAGATTGCAACTGGCAAAACTTGAAGGAATTAACTTCCAATTTGTCATCGGTAAAGACTCATACGAAGTAGGAGATGAAGTACTCTACTTCCCTATTGATTCAGTCCTACCACTGAATACGGCTAAAGCCATTGGTCTTGAAGGCAAGTTGGCTGGCAAGAATAAAGACAGAGTTAAAACCGTAAAGTTGAGGGGAGAGATTAGCCAAGGCGTAGTGGGTAGCATTGAAATCCTATCTAACCCTGAAGAGACTAACACCGAATTAATTACAGAAGAATTAGGTGTAACTAAGTATGAACCGCCCGTAGTCCCCTGCAAAGCTGGAAATCTTATTCAATTGCCTGTAGGCCTGTCAGCATATGATATTGAGGGTGCAGAGCGGAATATGGATATTCTGGAGTACATGCTTGATATACCTGTGATTGTCACGGAGAAACTTGAAGGACAAAACTTCTCAATTACTTGGGATGCTACTCAAGAAAAAATCTTTGTTAATCAGCGTAACTACTCAATTGAGCCAGTTGAAGGAAAGACGCACGACTTCTGGGCTGTATGCCAAAGCTCATGGCTTCATTTGTTTATGCAAACAATTGATGTATTTAATCGCAAGAATAATATCACTCTTTATGGTGAGTTCTTGGGGCCAGGAGTTCAAGGCAATATCTACAAGCTTCAAGCTCATGAGGTTAAAGTATTTGACCTGAAAATTAATGGAGATTATCTTAACGCCGTTGATTTTATTGAATACTTTGATATTGGCGTGCGTGTACCTACTGTCTTTCAGGGTGGTACTTTAAGAGAATTCTTGAAGGATCAAAATATTGTAGAAGCATCTCATGGAGCTTCTACTTTGAACTCTGGTACTTTCCGTGAAGGAATCGTGATTAAGCCTGAATATGAGGGTAGACATGATTCTATCGGGAGATTGATTCTAAAACAGCGAGATCCAATTTATCTCGCAAACGAAAAGTAGTTGACAAATCATACAAATTATGGTATAATACTGGTATGTACTACAAACTCAAAGAATGGCAAGTTGACAAGCTGATCTCTTTTATCGCTTATTCTAATCTGAATCAGGATAGTGTCATTTATTCTGATACTTTTAACAATATCAGAACTCTTGTGTTCGACATTGTTAAAGAAGGGGGCTATCGTCTTGTCCCTATGGAATCTGTCAAGAAAATCATTAATATATCTAACATTCAGTCTCCTCTTTCTGAACTCTTGGACATGCGACAAGAGATCATTAATATGGTCTGGGATTGCGAACTTGTTGAGTATCGTCCTAAAAAGGGAGTTTGGAAGATTCCGATTTATGGCCGAAAAGATGAGTTTTCCTATCTAGCCCCAAATAAGTATTATGAGGTTTTAGACCTGAAAGAAGCTGATAAGAAAATTAAGGCTGTTAAAGTTCTTAGAGAAGCTACCTACCTTGGGTTGGTTGAGACAAAGAATATGTATGAAAAAACTTTTGATTTAGCAGAAAAAGTTGATGAAAAGGGTTGACTTATTCACCTAAACTTTCTACAATACTGACATGAACAAACTACGCGCTACCCAACTGGCAGTCACCCTTATCACTCACCATCTTCCTAAGGAATGGAAATTTGAATGGAATAAACGCAAGTCTGCTTTAGGCATATGCAATTTCACAAGAAAGAAGATCTATTTGTCTGAATACTTTGTTTCTCGTATTCCCGATGAACAAATTAAAGATACGATCTTGCATGAAATTGCTCATGCTCTGGCTGATATAGAGTATGGTCATCGTGGACATGGTTGGCAGTGGAAGCGTGTATGCGTGCGTATTGGGGCTAATCCTAAGCGTACTCACGATGGAGAAGTGAGCAATCCAAACTATCGTTACAAAATTAAGTGTAAGTCTTGTGCTAAGGAACATGGTCGCCACAGATTTAATAAGGCAAAAATTAAGCAGTTTCAAGCTGGATTTAGTTGGTTTGAATGTAACAAGTGTGATGCTAGGATGGACATTTACGATGGTCTAAGGAAGATTGTTGACGGCGAAGCGTGTCGCCGTACTTCTAAGGTCGGAAACTAAGTGCAAATTTCCCAAAAAGAAATGGAATGCAACATTATGGAAAAAATTTACGCCATTACCTACGAATCTTTGACAAAGAAGCTTGCTGGTGAAAAAGATATAATTGTTACAGGAAACTTCACCATTCAAGCTGACCACTCGCAACATGTAGTTGCCAGCAACATTGCCACGGGTCGAACTCTAATGATCTCAAAATATCGTATTAAAGAAAAAAGATACGTTGGCAAGCTTGACAAGTCTGCAATTAGTGTATAGAATACTGGCATGAACACTAAGAGAATCATCTTGACTGGTACAGTAATGGAAATCGGCCAGCAGTTCGACAAGTATGCTCTACATGCATACATGAAGGATTCTTCTGTCGATGCTCGCCTTGTTACTAGCCGTGAAATCTCTGGCAAGAAGCTTGAGGCAGTTTTTGAGTTGTTCTCTGATGATGAAGAAAAACTTAGAAAGGTATTGGGCGAATAATGATTTTATCACATGAAAAAAATACTGTAATTGATGCTCTTGAATTTTATTGCAAAGAATCAAGTGACTCACATGCTCCTGCTCGTGGCATTGCTGGCAATATTCTTGCAAGATTAAAAGAAGAACACTTGCCTGTAGGAGCCTTCTGTCATGGGGACTACAAATCCCATGCACAGGAATGTGGATATGATTTGACAGATGAACAGGTTAACGACTTGATGGAATATAGTCGAAGAACCTTTGATGCTGGCATTGGAATTAGCTGGGACGTTATTTCCATTCATTTAGATTTGTGGGCCGAAGAAAATAATATCCAAAAGACTTGACAAAGAATATTGAAGCTGCTATAATGTTTCAACGGGCGACGAAGGGTCAGTAAGGTGCTGGCCCCGCCCAAAACTCCTGCATAGGAGACTAAGGATGAATGTCCTTGTTAATGTTGGGGCTTATGACCCCATTCCCTCTCGCGGCTCTGTAGCCGATGTTCCTGGGGTTCATGATGACCTCCCTACCAAGTTCCTCATTAAGGGTGCTATTTCCCCTCAAGAGGCTCTCAACGCGATTGAAATGATCGTGGGTCTGCGTCCCGATACGGATGCAAAAGACAAGGCTAATAAGCCTCTCGTTACTTGGGAAATTAAGCGTCCTAAGGAATGGTGGAACGATAGGGTTTTAATCTACAATCTGTCAGATTAAAATTTATTCTTTCCCCCTTGACATTATAGCAGGAAACTGCTATAATGTCTTTCTCAACGAAAGGAACACAATGTTTGCATTTGCCCTCACTCTTACAATTTTGGCAACAATTAAAGTGGCAGTAATTTCTTTCTGCTTTATCATTGGATTTCTTGCTGCTATCTTTAATCTTGATGAAGCTGACACGGACGTTACTGCTGTGCAAGCAATTAAAGTAGTTATTTCTTTTATGCTTTCACTTGGTATTAGTATCTGGGGCTGGATTATTATCCTGTTTTAATATGAAAGTTATCTTCTTAGATGTTGACGGCGTAATCAAGCCAATGAATAGTGAAGAACCCTTCCATGGGTTAAATGCTAATTGCATGCAAAATCTTAACTTTCTTGTTAAGCAAACTGGTGCAAAAATTGTGCTTAGTACGTCATGGCGGGATTGTCCTAATGATATGAAGTTCTTGCAGAACGGCATGGACAAGTGGGATGCTATGTGGAGGCATGTAGTTGGTTGCACGCCTCAACTCTGGCATCTCTCTAACTCTAGGTTCGATGATGAAGAAGGCAAGTTTGTCAATCCTACTAATGACAAGTGGACTGGAAGTAGAGGTCATGAAATTTTTGAATGGCTAAAAACAAATAAAACACTTGTAGAAAAAGCTGTTATTCTTGATGATGACCCTGAGGCTAAACAAGTAAAAGATTCAGGTGTACCAGTTTTTTTCGGCGAATGCGATCATACCGTTGGAATTACTTTTG
>Ga0255766_10004810_pt1 | contig 11377 bp, 9 predicted proteins | sample 071ome_23_FD_179966 | JGI IMG/M metagenome (GOLD analysis project Ga0255766, IMG submission 179966) | Coastal salt marsh microbial communities from the Groves Creek Marsh, Skidaway Island, Georgia - 071403BT metaG (version 2) | ecosystem: Environmental > Aquatic > Marine > Intertidal zone > Salt... | reverse complement strand
GCTCCGTCCCAGCTTAAAATTTGACCTGCTGTTGCAGAACTTGTATTCAAGTGTGTGTCAACATCACTATCTCCATAAGAGCTAGTAACATTAGCTGTGATAGTAATAGTATCTGTTACAGGATCTGTTTGTAACGTAATTCCGCTTCCTGCAACTAGTGTTAAAGTATCAGTTGGACCATCAGCTTCAATATCGCTTTGTCCTGCAATGCTAATTGTTTTAAATGCTTCATTAACATTGCCTGTTCCACTACCAACAGGTAGCCACGACGAGCCATCGTAATACTCAGGTCTATTGCTGTCAGTGTCATATCTAATATAACCTGGTCTTGCAACGGCAGGACGATCTGATCCTGCTCCACGTGGTAATCCTAATGCTTGTGTTGTATCTACATCTAAAATATTTCCATCAAAAGTAAAGTTAGCATCATCTTCTAACTCTCCTTGAGAGCCTGCAAAAACAACACGATTATCTGTTAGATCTTCTACATTTAAACTTGCAATTGTAGTTTGACTATCAATATCTACAAGTCCAGTAAAGAAACTGTTACCAACTACACTCAAATCTGTGTTTATTGTTGTGTCAGTGAAAATAGTAACATCGCCTGTGTTACTAATTGTAATACGCTGTTGATTGTTTGTATAAAAGCGTAGTGTATCATCATCTGGATTTTCTTCAGCTGTTATAAATGTATCACCATCACTGTCAAACACACCTGCTAAAGGGTTCCAAGAAGTTCCATTGAATCCTTCAAATCCTGATTGTGTATTAAAACGAATCATACCAGTTGCAACTGCACCTGCTTGAGGTCGTTGGCTAGTATTACCTACAGGAAGCCGCAAACTACCATTGGTATTGATAGTAATATTACCGCTTGCTGCGGTAATCCTGTCTCTTTGATGATCTAAATTTAACGCCATAGTAGTCTCTCACAACTTAATACTACTATTTAGCTGTGTTAGACTGCTATTTGCTGAAAAAGTCTTGTTGCAAACTCAAAACATAGACGTGCTTCTTCTGCCATACTGTCGTCTAATTTTTCTCGAATACGTTCTTTTATTTCGTCTACATTTTCAAACTTATACATTGACCCTGATCCTGGGATACGTTTAGCAATCATTTGCCCGCCGCTTAGATCACCCATGTGTCTAACGTACAAATGTGCCATAAGTTTTTTTGGATCATCTTTAATAGTTAATAAATGATCTAGGTACTCTTTTACTACAGGATAAATTGTCGGAGTGTATTCCTCAATATTAGACTCTAGTTCTAGTATGTCACTATGAATTTTAGGAGCAATTTCTACATCTAATAGATTATGTAGTTTTGCAAAACTTTCTAGTACATTGTACTGAGGATGCTGATTATGCAGAAATTCTGCATAACGTTCGTTAGTTATATTGCCGCTAAAAAGTTCTTTCACAAATGCCTGGCGTTCAGCATTTTTGTGATGTTCCCACGTAAGTTCTTTAAGATTGCTCATATGTTAATATTACACTGTTTTTATAAATTGTCAATTAAAAATTCGATACTTGTAAGGACTTGGAAACGGATGTTTTAAAAATCTATTGTTTCCACCATGTAAACTACGACTGTCTGCATAATCGTTGTCTAATCCTGTACTGTACACTTGACTTGCTGCGCTTTGATTTATCAAATATGCTTTTAGTTGTGCAGGTGTCATATGTGGATTTGCTTGTAGTACAAGAGCACCAACACCACATACTTGTGGCGCTGCCATACTAGTTCCGCTAATATTACAGATTTTATATGCAGTATTATCAGGATATGCGCCTGCTACAAAATCAGTATCTGTGCTACATGTACTCATAATATCTGTTCCAGGTGCCCATATGTCAACTCCGGGACCATTTTCACTACTACTAGCTTTTTGTTCCAATCCGCCTGTGTTAATTGTGCTGTCAATATTTCCTACAACAAATGCTTGATCATCAAAAGGAGATCCGCCTCTGTGATAGTATCTTGTACTTCCAAAGGTACTACTATCGTAGTAATTGTCATAATCAACACCTCCAGGTACATCTATTTTTTGATAACTGTTTCCTGCGGCAATAGTAATATGTATTCCTGCATCTATCATTTCTTGTACATCTGTGTCAACACTAGCAACTCTAGAAACATATCTATATCCGTAAGTTAAACTTCTATAAGAACCTACCATACCTTTTGCAGTATCTCTGCCTGCGCCTGTCCAGCCTCCGGTCCAAGGCACACCTCGATATTCACCACCTGTTACATTATAAAAGTAACTACCATATCCCCAACTCATATTAACAATAGTAGGACGTTTATATCCGGTTACCGGATCTACCGGCTTGTTCATATGCCAACCTTTAATTACATCAAAACAATCAGTTATCGAAATACCTGTACCTGAATCACCCGTTCCTTCTAGTCCATTAACTTTAACACTGTAAATATGAGCATTTTTTGCCCAGCCATAAGTTTTACCTGCAGAAATTCCTGCACAGTGAGTTCCATGTCCGTTAAAGTCTCTATAGTGATTTACACTTTGCGTTCCTACTAATCCACTTTCTGTATACCAATCGATTAACTGCACACGGCTTGCACCGCTAGCATCATTAAATTCAGGATGAGTAACTTCTAATCCGCTATCTTGTATAACTACATCAACACCAGTTCCGTCTAAGTTATATGTATAATCACCTGTAGGAGCAACTGTATTAGCACCATATGGATTAACACTTTCGATACAACGTCTAAGTCCCCAATTAACATAACCACCACTGTCGCTTGTAGTTTTGGTAAAATCACCTACTTGTGTTGCCTCAAACCCAATTTCTAAACTATCATCTTGATCTGGAGGAATTTCAACTCCTGCTACTCTAGGGTCATTTCTTAAGGTAGCTGCTTCTTCGTCTGATAATGCATAGTGCGTATTGCGTTGACTTAATAATCTTTCATTGGCTATATCAACACTACGATTAGGTATAGTAGAGTCACCGTCTGTTTGTGTCATTTCTGCTGCAAAAGATGCAGCATCGACGCCTTTTTTAAGACTAACAATATACTCACGCTCTGCCATTATTTTATCCTATTTTCTTTATATGTAATATAGCTTGTCCGATCCAGTATATATTACTTTGATCGCTATCTAATGAATATCTGATCCAGTTGTTTGCAGGTGTTGCATCTTCAAAAGTTACAATTATGTGGTCATTGCAACTTAAACCGTTGATATTAAAACTAGCAGTACCTGGACTATACACACTCATGTTACTAAATGCACCAGTACTCACTTCCCATGAATGAACTCTGATGCCTTCTGTTGTTGTTCTTTCGTATAACTCCGGAGATATATGAAACTCATATGTACCTCCTTGTTCAAAACCAGAGAATTGATTACCACTAAATGTAATCCCTTGTAGTGTAGGATCTCTGTCTGCACTATCCGGTGATAGTCCAAATGTACTTGCAGCATTTGCAAATGTACATTCGTACCATGTACCTAAGGTTTCTCCTATATAAGCACTATTAGCAGTTGAGCTTGCAGGTTGTGAATTTGTAAAAACAAATTTAGTAAAAGTAGTAGAACTAGCAGATTCCCATGATCCATTTACATAAGATTCAACTGCTTTAGTTGTACTATTATAAATCAAATCTCCATTATCCGGAGCGGCAATTGCATTACGTTCTGTAGTAGTTAAACTTGCTAATCTAAAAGGAGTGTCTGTTACTAAAACTCTATTAGCTGCATCAAGTTCAATATTTGCACCTGCTTGAATAGATGTTGTTGCAGCACCTGTTACTGTTAAATCACCGTTGACAGTTACATCGTTAAATGTAACATTATCTGTTGTGTTTAAACTTTGGTCAAAACTACTACCTGAACCACTATTATCTGTGCCAATTTCCCAAGCACTAGATGTTGTATTATATTTTAATACACTGCCGTTAATAGCACCAGTAACATCAACATCAGTTAATGCACTAAGAGCAGTTGCGCCACCACCACCGCTGCCAAATCCTTGTAAATTAACCCATTCTTGTGTTGCCAGTGTACCATCGCTGTCTGGCAGAATAATATCTCTATCTGCTGTTACGCTAGTTGCTTGTAATTTTGCTTCAAAATTATCTGGTACTGTGCCTTCAAAAATAAGTTTAGTTCCTTGACTGATCCAAATATTATCCGTTGGATAAAATACAATGTCCTGATCGCCTTTAAGTTCTAAATCTCTGCCCGATGCTTTAATGGTGGTCATTTTCGTTATCTCCTGTTAAACATATTTATTCACAATAGTCATAAAAACAGGGCCCGTAGGCCCTGTTTCGTATTTGGAATAATCCAAAACTTATGTAAACGCTAGTTGACCTGAGGTAACAGCAATTTTACTTAGGTAGTCAGCTGCATTACCTAGTGAGCTTGCTTGGTTGCTTAGTTCAACATAACCATAACGTGTCATGAAGCTAACAACTGGCTCGAATGTAGCTGGATCTAGTACTGTGCCGCTTGACATCAGTGGGATGTATGGGCAGTAGAACGCTGCTGCGTCTGTTTCTGTTGAACCTTTGTAACCAACTAGAACATCGTCATTAGCTGCATACTGGTTAACATAAACACGCATTGTGCCGTTTAGTGTACCAACGAATTTTGTATTTGTTGGTGCTTCAAAAGTACCTTCTGTACTACGTGCGAATGCAGAAGTTGTTGCACTCTGTAGAACTGTTAGTACTGTTGGGCTAACAACCGCCCAGTTACCTGCACCACGACGTGTGCGAGCTGCGATTGTGTTAGCGTTCTTGTTGATTAGAACTGCAAGAGCTGCATGCTCGTCACCAACAAATGTTGCTGTACCACTTACGCTACCTTGAGCGTATGTGTCTGTTGCTGCACCAGCAAGACTTGTTAGGCTTGCGATGATTTCTTGGTCGATTTCAGCAGTAATTTCTTGTGCAAGTGCTTGCATAATTTCTGCTTCAACGTCAAGACCATGCATGCTTTGTGCGTCTTGTGCTGCTTCAAAAGTCCAACGTGCTGATAGCTTACGTGATTTTGCTTCAACAGTTTGCTTTAGAACTTGAATGCTAAGTTTTTTACCTGCTTCACCTTCTAGAGCTGAAGTTGCTGCACCGCGGTTGCTTGCTGCATCGCCTGCGTAGCCTGTTGCAATTGCGAATGGGCTTAGTGCTTCATCGCCTGCTACGGCTGTGTCAAATGTTTCTGCGTAGCGTACACGTAGTGTGTGAATTTGACCAACTGGGCCTGTCATAGGCTGAACACCAACGATCTCGTTGGCAATAACAGTTGGCATAACACGTCTAATCACTGGAAGGATAACCTTGTTAAGGGTAGCAATGTTACCACTTTGAGTTGCACCAGCAGTTATAGCCTCTGAGAGGTATGACTTAGTGTTTTCAAGTGTTGTTTCCATAACTTGCTTTTTTGTTCCAGTTAGACCGTCTGTAAGAGCGGCTTTAGTTTCGCTCCAATTTTCCATTAGGTTTTGCGCCATTTTCGGTCTCCTTAACTTATACCGGCTAATTTACGAAGGTTAATAATTTCTGCTGTTGCACCAGCTTCTGCTGATTCATTAATTGCTTCTTTATTTCCAGTGATCTCTTTTGAAGATTCACTTAGTACCTTCTTTTCTGGTTGTTTAGCATCTTCTTTCAATACTGAAGGTAGATACTTGTTGAATGCACCTTGTAACTTGTCTGTTTTAACACTTTCAAGTAGCGCACCCATGATTTCTTTTTGTTGCTTGTTAAGCGGTGCCATCATCTCTTGCATAACAGCTTTGCGCTCTGCTACATCTGCTTTGATGCGAGCATCTCTTGCAGATTCTTGTAGTTGAACTTCTTTTTCAGCAACTTGTGCTTTGGTTTCATCAAGTTTAACTTGTAGTTCATCCATTGCTTTGTTTAGTTTTGCAACTTCAGTACCTTCATTGAGGTAGCTGCTCATAAACTCTGCTGCAAATGTTTCGAAAATCTTACGTCCAAAGGTATTCTCTTTGGCTGTTTGAATATCTTCACGCAGTGTTGTAAGTTCACTCTTGATAGTATTTTCAAGAATGTCTTCGATTTTTTCTGCAGATTTAGCAATAAAGTTACGTTTAGTTTCGTTAATGACTTCCTTGCCTTCTTTGATCATTTTGACTTTTGCTTCAACTAGTGAGCGTTTGTCTTCATGAAACTCGTTGAGCTCTTTTGTAAGTTGTTCCATAACAAAGCCTTCTAATTGGGCCATGTTAGTTTCTTGCAACTTGCGGTCTTCGCGAAGTTCGTTAATTTCTTTGCGAAGTGTATCCATCACAAATGAATCAAGCACTTTTGCATGCTCTTTCATGTGTTTGCGATAGGCTACACGATCTTCTGCAACTTTGGCTTTGTCCTCTTTGAACTCTTCGAGTTCTTTAGCGATAACATCACCAATCATTGTATCCATAGCTTCAACAATCTGCGCTTTGTCATTGTCATAACGCTGTGCAAATTCTTCTCTAAGTTCAGCTGTGATTGCTTCACGAGCTTCTGTTAGCTGGGTATCCCAGGCTTCAGAAATTGAAGATCTAACCTCTTCGGAGAGCGCACTTGAGCTTAATAGTTCATTTATTGCATGAGCCATATTAATCTCTCCTATACTTCAGGTTTTTAATAAAATTTGTCACCTCTTCCTGGAGATAACGTTGTGCCCTGTTGTCGTGTCCTGCTGCGCTAGCGACATCCATCAATACATTACCCCGTCTATGATTCATAATTCTTTCATAGATTGGATCGGGATAAGCATCCGGAGCACTTGGATTAGCAACGATATCAACTGTAATGATTTCAAAATCTTTTACTATGCCGTTTTCGTTAACATTGCCACTGCCTCTGCTTGACACGCCTAGTTTAACACCACTTTCCAATAAGGTTTTACAAATGTTTCCCATTGGAGTTGGTAGGATTTTTAGCTTACCGATCCCATTTGCACCATCTACATCCATTTCAGTGATCATGTGACTAACACGATCCAAATTGATGTTTAGGTCATCTGGGTGATCAGCTTCGCCTAATACACTGTATCCGTTTTTGATTTTTTCATTGATTGCTTTAACAGCACCATGAATTTCATCTTTTGTATAGATACGGTTGTTCTGGTTGCGTACATCGCCTTCAATAAAGATACCTTTCATATAGAGGCTTTTGCCACCGTTAGCTTCTTCGATAGCTTCGGTGACAATATGTGCCTGACTATAAGTTAAGTGTTCTTTTAGCGGTGTAAACATATTACTTCATTCCTCTGATTGGACTGTCGCTTTTGTTATCTTCGCTTTTAGCTGCTGGAGCTGCGCTTAGATCGCCTGCTTCTTGTGGACCGTCAACGCCCATATCTTTAGCAGTTGGAGCAGGTCTACCCTTCTCGTCTCCGCCGCCGATTGCATGTGCTTTTGCATCGTTTGGTGCTTTTGCATTGCTTGCAACTGGTGATGCTTTGTCACTGTTATCACTGTGTGACACATTAACCGCTGTCATTGTTGCGCCTTCTTCCATAGGCTCTACTGATTCCATATCCATTTCTGGCTCTTCATCAGCTTCTTCGTCGCCCATCATATCAGCAAATGCTGCACGTAGTTCTGCAATTGCATCTTCTACGTTGTCCATGGCTTCTTCAGCATCTGCGGCATCATCGCCTTCTTCTGCTTCTGGTTCCATATCCATTGACAAATCCATTTCTGGTTCTGCCATTTCTTCGTCATCCATGTCCTCATCGTCCATGATTTCTTCGTCTTCGATTTCTTCTTCGGCTGTTTCGATATCATCAAGGAAATCTTCTTCAGCATCGTAAGCATCAATTGCTTCTTCTACTTCTTCGTCCTCGCTATCATCGTCAGCTTCATCAAGATCGATAGTTTCGTCTAGATCCTCGTCTTGAATCTCGTCTTCTACTACCTCATCGTCTTCGGTGATACTTGCCCAATGGTTTTTGGCTTTCTCAACAAATACGTTGTGTAGGAGATCCGCAGCTTTGTCCTGCTCGTCATTGACAAGATACTCAAGAACCTTTACTAAAGATTCCTTGTGTTCGCTCATATCTTTCTCCTTAAAAAATTACAGGCTTACCAAGATGGTTTACATCTATATTTAACATACCAAGACGTTTTGCTTGATAAAAGGCCCAAAAAATGGGTATTTTATGACAAGACTGTCGTGATAAGTAAAAAACTAGGGAAAATTAAAGATTAACCAGCAGGTTTTGCATAGACTTTTTTGATTTTTTCTAAACGACTTGCATGTTCAATATTATGCACTTCTCGCTGCTTTCTCAAACGATTTAAGTGTTTTAATGTTAATCTACTCTTGCGAATGTCATCTATTTCACGCTTTGCAAATTCGTTATCTTCTGCTTCGTAATATTCGTTAAGCACTTCTCTACTACGCATTCTCATCTCCTTGGGGTGCATTTTCTGCTCCGCTAATTGGGCTAGCACCTTCATCCTCTGCACCTACATCTGGTGCGTCTACATCTATGTCAATGTCTCCGCCATCTGGAATATCAAAGCCTCTCACGCCAACGTTGCCTAGACCTGGCATGCTTTCTCCTTCAGGAATAACACCGCTTTGATTCTCTTCTTCCCACATACGCTCATTCTTGAGGATTTCATCTTCTGTCCATCCTAGGTATTTCTCAAGTATAAAGCGTCTGCTCATGTAAGGCACACCTTCGAGGCTACCAAACACGTTAGCTCTTGCATTGTGAATTTCAATTTCTTTGTATTGACTAAAGCTCTGAGGTTCTGCAAATTTCAAATCAAACAAACTAGCATCAATGCTAAGTCCTTTGTTTTTAATAAACAGTTTAAACTCTTTGTCCATTGTAGGAGCAATAGTTCCTTGCAGTCTCATACAATACTGATTGAATCTGTATTCTTGAATATACGCTGTGCCTACTCTGCCATCTACATAAGTTGCTGTTCCGTCATCCGGACCAGTTGGCAAATAGCTGCTAGGTACACGCAATGCTCTTAGCATTTTGTTTGTAAAGTAACGTAGGTCATCAATTTGTCCCAAGTTTTCACCACCTGGTAACACTTCAACTTTACTACCTCTGCCTTCAGCAGTTTGTGCAAAGAAGTAGTCTTCCATAATGCTCAGTGGATTGTATGCAGCATCCATAATGGTTGTGCCACCACCTGTTTTGTTGGGAATACGTTTTTGATGAATTTCGTTTTTAACACGCTCAACAAAGCCCATTGCTTTGTTTGGTGGCATGTTGCCTACATCTACATAAAACACTCTGCGTTCTGGCGCACGTTGTACTCTGTAGATAATAATACTATCTTCAAGCAGTTCTTTTTGCTTGTAGGTTTTGAAAATTGGATCTAATATACTGCTACCAAAAGGCCAGTTGTTGTCCATGCCTTCTGTTAGTCCCATGTGTATAACATGGCTGGCATCAACATTGTATTCTTGTATGTTGCCTAAACTACTGCTGAAATCTCCAGCACCACTAGCGCCATATGCTCCGCGATCCAACACTTGACCACGCATCATACTGTTGACTGTGCCGTATGTTTGTGAATGTTGCACAGGTTTGCTAACAGTTTTTTCTTGCATATTGAGATCAAGATTTTTCATAATATACTGTTCAGGACGTTTGCCTTTGGCTTCGTTGACCACAGCTTTCATAACGTCCACTGGATTCACATAGTACAATTCCCAAGTTTCTGGATCTCTGATAAAGAATTGATCACCATACTTGATTGTATTTCTGAACATGCGGAAAATACGCTTGTCCCAATCTTGCAAGTTACACCACTGTTGCAGTGTTTGCTCAAGGATCTTAGCTTCACTTTCTGTTGCTTGTTCTTTGTATTCAATTTTAAAAGGAAGTCCAGTTGTTTCATCTAGCTGTGTGCTAAACTCACTGATAATGTCTAGTGCAGCATTGATCTCGCTGTCCATATCCATTTGGTCATACTGTGCGTATCTTTCAACGCGGTTAGGTTGACCACTGTAAACTTCCGGTAGCCAACTTTGAAAACGGCTAGCACTGCTAGGTTTCATACTGTCAGCGTTTTGCCCGCCGTATACTGTAAAATGCTTTTTCCAACTCATGTGAATCTCTTTGCTTGTATTATAGTGTATTTATTCATTTTGTCAACTGTTAACTTGTGCTGATTCTGTTTATTAACTCACTCAACAGTCTTTCAACTTGTGCCATGTCACTTCTACTAATCGTTTGTGCATTGTTGATTCCCAAGTTGTTAACAAGTTGCTCTATTTGGTCAGCAATTTGTCTAGTTGGACTATTTGGATCAGTTCCTATCAGCGTTGAAAGTTGTCCATTTTCCATAGCACTTAACAGTGCGGACATATTAGTAGTGCCTCTTAATAGGCTAGCAACTTCGGTTTTACCTAGTATATCCGCAAGACCTGCACCATATGTTCCTAGAAAATCAGTAACTCTTACTTCTTCGTTTGGATCATTGCCAAACATAAACAAGCTAGCTCTCATAAATGGCTGAAGTGCTGTCTCACCAAAAATAGTACCAGCTGCTCTAGTTTTTTCTAAAAATTCCGGACTACTAATACCATCAACAAAAGTACTACCTAATTTTCTAAATCCTTCAGCAATTTCTTCTGGACTACTAGCATCACCTCCAAGCAAACCGATTACAAAATTACTCATAGCTTGTTGCATGCTTGCTGCAATTTCTGCTACTTGTTGATTCAGACCTAGTAAATTTCTAGTAGCTTGTGTATTTTCATCAACATCTGTTTCTGCTTGTCGAGAGTCTTCTGGTGTAATATTTAATTGTTTAGCTAATGCTTCTAGTATCATACGTGCATTTTCATTGCTTCCTAAATCTGCACTTGTTCTCAATTGTTCTTCAAGATATCCAATATCATCTGTAAACCCATCTAATATCTGATTAATAACAGGTCTAACTTGTTCAGAAGTCGCACCGCCTCTTAACATATCAATCAGCATCTGTGCTTCGTCTCTGAGACCTGCCATACCTAATACGCCAGTTTCATCAATAACTTGACCTTGAAGCACAGTTCCTCGAGTAACAATGTTTGCAAATACATCACCCAAAGCACCAAATGTATCTGAGTTAAAGTTTTCTGCTATCATACCAAACGCTTGGCGCTGTTCTTCATTGCCTAATGTTCTCAAATAACTAGCGTTGACTGGATCACTTCTAGCTTCCATTGAACGTCTACGCATTGCTCTAACATCTTGACCTGTTAGTCTTGCTTGTATTGTACTGAGTCTAATTTGTTCTGTTAAACTTCCAGCTAGTTCTTGCTCGTTCAGTGTTCTTAATTTTTCAATGCCCATAGTAGCACGTCTGAGTTCAATCTCATCAGATAGTAGCATTGCCATTTCATCGGCTTTTAAACCAAA
>Ga0255766_10004807_pt1 | contig 11385 bp, 7 predicted proteins | sample 071ome_23_FD_179966 | JGI IMG/M metagenome (GOLD analysis project Ga0255766, IMG submission 179966) | Coastal salt marsh microbial communities from the Groves Creek Marsh, Skidaway Island, Georgia - 071403BT metaG (version 2) | ecosystem: Environmental > Aquatic > Marine > Intertidal zone > Salt... | reverse complement strand
TTCCGTAGATTGTGCCATCCCTGCGGCTTGTGACTTTTCAGATTTAGTGTACGAAGAAATTGAGCACGATGAGCAGGCCAATCCAAACGATGAGACGTGAAAATAAAGATTTTTAAAAGTTGACATAGGTATTTTTACATGCATTGTAATTACAAGAATAAAAGTAGCATTTTTAGTTAGCAACAGCATCAAAAGAAGCAGTATAATTCGAGCTCACACGCACGAGCTTGCCGGACCGGTGATGGCATTTGTGCATGAAAATTTAGCCTGGAAAGCAGTCGCACCTTCAAACATAGAAGTTTCTATTCTTATATAAATATCAGCGACGTTGACGACGACAGAGAAGTATCTGCGTCTCTACGGCGTCCCAGAATTCTTTTCCAGCCGCTTTGGTTTCTGGAGAGGAGGAGGCGAAAGAGGACGGAGCCGAGCCGGCGGCGGGGTATTCTTTGGAAGCGATGACTTCGAATCTGCTGTCCTTTCGGTAGGCTACTTCTTCCAAGGAGACTTTCATCAGCTCAGATTCTTCTCCTTTACTGCACTCTTCAAACGCAGGGATGACCCAGGTTTTGTCGGAGACGCGAACGACGGCTTTGGCGCGAACGATGCGGAAAATTTCATTCTCTTCGTCTTTGTTTTTCGTCGGTCGAGGTGCGCACCGGCTCTGAAAAAATTCGAGCAGTTTATCGCGACGAAAGATATCGTCCGGGTGGAACAAGAAACCTCGACTCGCGTACTCTTTGGTATCGTGTGCGGATACGAGTGGTTTCGCGCCGGGCTCAACGGGCGGCTTCAACGCGAGAAGTTGAAAAGGACGCGTGACGCTTCCTCCTCCGGTTCCTCCCGTTTCAACCGAGGATTTCGACGATGCGTGCGAATCGCGCAACGACGACGTCGCTTCTCGATCGATCGCATCAAAAGGCGACGTCTCGGCGTTCTCGTCCAACAAATCCATCGTAAATTTTACCACGCGCTTCTCGGGATACAGACCCGCCGCCCACTCTCGAAATTTGCGTCTCGCAAAGTTTTCCTTTTCTTCTTTTCCTTCCGTCTCTGTTTCTCCCGCACACAAATCCAACTTCGATCCGACCAAAACTTCGCTCATGGACACTTGGTCCCGAAACATTTCGCTCTCTCGCAAGCGTTTCGCCTCCTCCTCCTCTTCTTCCTTTCCAAATGACGAACGAACGACCACTCTAGCGTCCACGACGCACACCATACCTCTCAAATCGACGTGATCTTTCAAATGTTCGTTCTTCGTGAACAAATCGTACAACCCGCTCGGGTGCGCCAACCCGCTCGGCTCTATCACTAATCTATCCGGTTTCACTTTTTGCAGCACGTGTTTGATGGCGACGAGGAACGGTACCGACCCGCTCGCCGCGCAGCACACGCATCCGCCCGGGATTTCCTTCACGTAGATATCCTCCTCCTCCTCTTCTTCTTCTTTGGAAACGTTCTCGTTGTTGTTGATATTGTTGTTGTTGTTGTTGTTGTTGTTGTTGTTGTTGTTCTTCTTCTTCTTTTCGGCTCTCGCGGCTTCTAAAACCGCGCCATCGATGCCCAAACTCCCAAACTCGTTCACCAAAATCGCGATCTTCTCTTTCTTCTTCTCTCTCTCGCCGCCGCGACGACCGGAGAGCAGCAAGACGTTGCGAATGAAAGTTGTCTTCCCGGCTCCGAGCACGCCAGTGACAATCGTCACCGGTACTTTTTCCTTCTTCGTCTTCTCCTCCTCCTCCACCATTTTTTATCGTCGACGCCGCGACCTGACGCTACCACGACTACGACTACTGCTCTCGCTTTTGTTCTTCGCGTTGCTACCGCGCATCCTGTTCTTACTAACGCACGCAACAGAAACAACAACGACAACAACAACAAACAAACCTTTTTACGCGGGAAACACTAAACCCTAAATACCACAATTTTATTTAGGGTTTCAGAAAATTTTCAAAAATCCCCTACAAAAAACCACGCAACGCAACAAAAAGCGCAGCGCGCACGCCACGGCGTTTGGTTAGAAGATTTAAGAAGAAAGAAGAAGCGACGCAGACAGACAGAGAGAGAGAGAGAACAGAAGCGCTTTTCTTTTTCCTCCTTCGCAAAAGCACACGTTCAGGCGCGTTCAAAATCGAAAGAGAAAATGTCCCGCATCGTCGTCTTTCGTCTCGTTTAGGGGTGTGTGTGCGTTGATTTTCTCTCTCTCTCTCTCTCTCTCTTGCGCGGCGGAACCATGACGTCTTCTTCCAACGACGACGGGAAAGGAAGAAGCGAATTCGAGAGAAACGAGGAGGGATCGAGAAAGGCTCCTTCGCTTTTTGCGCGACGACAACAACAACAACAACAACACCAACAACTTTTGTTGGTGCCTCCGGCTCCGCTTCCAGCCTCTCGGATGCGAAACGACGCGCTTTCGACCGGATGTTCAAATTTGGACCGGATATTGAGAGGTGGGGTGAAAACGAAATCGATGACGGAGTTTGTCGGGGAGAATGGGAGCGGGAAGACGCAGTTGTGTTTGCAGTTGTTATTGGAGACGGTGGCGTCGGGCGGGCGTCGGCGGTTCGGAGGAGAGGAGGAAGACGGGGACGGGGAAGACGGGGACGGGGAAGACGAGGAGGAGGAGGAAGATGCGAACGAAGGTTTCAGCGCGGTGTACGTGACGACGGAGGGACAGTTCCCGGTGGAACGGTTGCGAGAGATGTGGCGAGAGCGGCGTAAGATACAGCGGAGGAGGCATCGTGAGAAGGAAAAAAGTAGAAACATCGACGTTCGGTCGGACGCGCGAGAGGAGGACGCAGAAAGGAGGAGGAGAAGAGAAGAAGAAGAAGAAGAAGAAGAAGAAGAAGAACGAAGGGAAGACGAGGAAGACGAGAAGAGAGCGCTGGATTCAATTTACGTGTTCCAAGCGATGGGAAACGCGGAGAATTGTTGGGAGGTTTTGCGATCTATTTCGACGGTTTTGAGTAGCACGGAGAGTAGTAATAGCGATAGTATTAATAGGAGGGGCAAAAAGAAGAAGAGGAAAAAGAAGGAGAGGAATGGTGGTGAAATGGTCGAAGACGACGATGACGATGAAACAGAGATTCGTCGGAAACCGGTCAAATTGATCGTCATCGACTCGCTCACCGCGCCGTTTAGGGAGGATTTAGAGGAAGGCGACGTAGGCAAAAGCGAAAAGCATCGAAACATGCAACGCGTTATTCTTCGAGCGCAGTTTTTATACAGGTTTACGCACTTGTTGAAAGAGTTCGCGTGGAAGCACAATTTAGCCGTCGTCGTGACCAATCACGTGGTAGATTCTTTCGACGATGACGACGACGACAATTACAACATCAGAAACAACATCAACGCGCCCCCGAGAAAGCAGGAAAACAACTCGGGCGCGTTCCGCGCTTCTAACGACGACTACTTGCGAGAACGCGCGAAAGGAGAAGAAAAGGACGCATTAGGAGAGGAAGAAACCGATTGCTACGGCAAACGCGCTTTCCCAAAACGCTTCTACACCTCCAATCGTTTCGTCAAGCCTGGTTTAGGTTTAGCGTGGGCAAACTGTCCAAACTCGAGTATCTTTCTCACCCGCGACGACGACGACGCCGACGCGGATGGAGGAGGAGGAGGAGGAGGATTTGGAAGAGCCGAAGGAGACAATAATAGTCTTCGCCGCCGCCGTCGCCGCCGCTGGGCAGACGCTTTCCGTTCGCCTTTTGCCGAGGCGCAATCCTGCGCGTTTCGCATCGAAACGGAAGGCATCGTAGACGACGAAGTTGACGAGTAAAGTGTAAATTTATAAGTTAGATAGACAAATTCGCGCCGCACAAAAACAACGCGCGAAAGATCGTACGAAAAATATGTCGACGTCCAACGCTTTCTCCCTTTCCCCAGGCCGAGTTCCTTTGACGTTCGCCTCTTCTCGGAAGAGCAGCAACGCGACCACTTCCTCCTCCTTTCGGAATTGTTTTCCTTCTCCGAAGACGCGGGGAAAAACGTGCCTTTCATCATTCTCAACCGACGCGGAAAAAGGATCAACGCAGCAGAGGGAGAACGACGATGGTAATGAACGCAAGTCCGTTCAACTTATCCGCGCGATAAACGATGCGAAGAAGCGGAACAGCGGCGGCGACGGCGGCGGCGACGACGACGAAAAAATATTTGCGCTCATGGATGAGCTCGAGAAAGAAGCAGAAACAATCGAAAAGGATATGGCTTTAATCGATGGGAAATTTTCCTTACTCTTCACCGGAGGCGCGACGAAAGCGAAAGAAGAGGAACGCGAGAAGAAAGAGGGAGCGATTGGTAGTTTCGTGACGAGAGTGACCGGCTCTTCTTCTTCTTCTTCTTCTTCTTCTTCTTCTTCTTCTTCTTCTTCTGCGCGGATGAAGAAGACGAAATCCTCGTCGTCTTCGGATTCGTCGAAAAACTTTCAAATAATCGACCTCGCGAACGAGATGGTGGAAAATCGGGCAGAGTTGCTCCTGTTTAATTGCATTCCGGTTTCGGTGAGAATATTCGGAAGTTGCGTGAGAAGCGCAGAGAGTCCCTCGACGCGTCCGAGATTCTCGGTCTGTTTCACGCACGCGAAGATAGAAGTCGCCGGGAAGGAAAGAATTCAGATTCCGCTAACACGTTTCAACGCTCGAGGTTGGATCGACGTCACTTACGTCGACGAGTTGATCAGGTTAGGCGTAGGCGATAAAGGAAGTCGCTTTGTGACCGCTCGCTTACGACAGAATAGCGATTGAAAATGTAAAAAGTTTGTAGTAGACTTTTAGCGCTCGGCGAGACAAAGACGGCGAGCATACACATAGAAGTAGATGGATAGATAGATAGAAGATAGATAGAGAAACATATCACAGAAAGAGAGAGAGACTTTTTTCTTTTTCCTCGTTCGTCATTGTTATTATTTACCTTTCGCGCCCGCCGGCCGCGCGTTTCGTCGCGGTCCACAAAGTCAACAAAGTAAAGAGTTCGTTGTGCTTCATCAAAAAAATTCTCACATCTCTCTCCGAGAAAAAGACGATATGGACGAGGGTCTCGAACCAACCGTCGACGTCGACGACGTTTTCGACGACGACCCGAGCGTTTTCGAAGAGCGATGGGCGGACGTCGCCGCGCTGTGCGCTCGAGACGGTTCGAAACTTTTCACGCACTCCTCAGTCGCGGACGAGGACGACGACGACGACGCGGGAGCGCGTTTTACCCCGGACCCGTCGCTCTTGCCTCTCGTTCGGGAGAACATAAGAGTCCTGGTCGTCGGCGCCGGCGGTCTCGGGTGCGAGTTACTGAAAGATTTAACGCTGTTGGGTTTTAAACACATCGACGTGATCGATATGGACACGATTGACGTGAGCAACTTGAATCGACAGTTTTTGTTTTCGGAGGAGGATGTTGGGGAGCCGAAAGCGATATGCGCGGCGCGCGCGGTGAATCAAAGAGTTCGAGGGGCGAAAGTAGTCGGGCATTACAAACGGATCGAGGATATGGAAGATAATTGGTATCGACAGTTTCACGTGGTCGTGATGGGTTTAGATTCGATCGAAGCGAGGAGGTACATAAATAAGGTGTACTGTTCGTTCTTAGAGTTTGAGAGAGAATCCGTCGAGGCGAGGGAAGGGACGTGGACGCCTTTGATCGATGGAGGGACGGAAGGGTTTAAAGGGCACGCGAGGGTCATCATCCCGGGTAAAACGCCGTGTTTTGAGTGCACGACGTGGTTGTTTCCACCGCAGACGACGTTTCCGTTGTGTACGATTGCCGAGACGCCGAGGAGCGCGGCGCATTGCATAGAGCACGCAAAGATTGTGCAGTTTCCGAAAGAGTACACCGAAGAAGGGGAAGGAGGAGAAAATGAAGGAGTAGCGTTCGATGGCGATAATCCAGATCACGTCACGTGGGTGTATAAGCGCGCGTTAAAACGCGCGGAATCGTTCGGGATTCCCGGCGTGACGTACAATCACACGTTGGGCGTGGTGAAAAATATCGTACCCGCGATTCCGAGCACAAACGCCATCATTTCCGCGTACTGCGCGTTCGAGGCGTTTAAAATCGCCACCGGGTGTTTGAAACCCATGGACAATTACGTCATGTACGCTGGATCGGACAAAGTTTATCAAAACTTGATGAAATTGTACAAAGACGAGGGATGTTCGCAATGCGGTCGAGGTTTGTTCGTTCAGCGCGTGTTTGATTTAGAAAAGGCAACTTTAGCAGACGTTTTGGACGCGATCGAAAGCGAACACGAAACCACGTTCGGAAAACGAGAAAAGGAAGGAGAGAAAGACAAAACAGCAGGACAGAAAGAGGAGGCAAAAGACGGCATGGACACGGCCCGAGGCATCACCGGCGTCTCGAGCGACGGCGCCACGGTTTGGATGGGTGGCGTTTTAGCCTCTCACTACGAAGAGAACCTCTCAAAACTCGCCGCGGACGCGCTCTCAGTCGCGACTGTACCCGACGACGAAAGCGGCGGCGACAGCGGTAACGAAACCATCGTCGAAAAAACAATTCACGTCAACGCCGCGAAGCTTCCCTCGCCTGTCCGCGTCGGTTTAGTTTTCTCCTCCTCCTCCTCCGCCGCGAGGGCCGACGAGACAAAGTGAGAGAGAAGAAGAAGAAAAGGAGGAGGAGAAGAGGTGTACAAATAAACAAAAAGCAAGCTTTCTATCGCTCTCTCTCTCTCTCTCTCTCTTGAACGCGCGAGAGAGTAAGATTTAGAGAGACAACAAAAGCGCAGAGTCGCGGTATAAAGTCGAGCGTGTATAGCAAAATAGTTTTTGTAGCATCGGTGTGCGATGAAAAATTTCTAGATTTCGACACTCTTCACAAGAAGGACGCGGCTCTCTCTCTCACATTAAAAAAAAAGAAAGAAATGCAAATGCGCGCAGCGATGACGAGTCTGTCTCTGCGCGATGAGCTCTTTTTGCGCGCATCAAAGTAACACGCGCGCGCACAGGCAACCATGCGCGGTGCTTCTGGCGCATCTTCGTCGTCGATTCCTTTTAAAGAGGACGGAGGGAAGAAAGAGACGGACGCGTTGGTTGTGGCACACAATCGAGCGAACGCGTCGCGGGAGGATGGTGGTTTTGACAGTCCGCAACACGCGCCGAAAGCGCTGAGATATTACGCGGACGAGGAGAAAGCGGCTGAGAAGGAAGTTGAAGAAGAGAGGAGTCCTTTTTATTATAAGGTACCGCTATCGCCTCGAAACTTGGGCGTGAACGACCGACGCTTTGACGAGAAAGATTGGCGGAGAAACGGGGTGTTGCACTTGTTGGCGTGCGCTATGGTGAACGTGATCGCTTTAGGCGCGTACGGGGTGCTGCAGCAACGAATAATGACCATTCCATACGGTGGGTTCGTGGATGAAGAAGGAAACGAAGTGAGCGCCGTGTTTACGAGCTCGATCTTTTTGGTGTTTAGCAACAGACTGTTTTCGCTCCTCTTCGGCATGGTCGCGTTGGCGTATACGAAACCGGAGAGAGTGAGTTTGTTTAGTCGAGAGTGGTGGTGGCCGCACTCGAGTTTGCAGAATTACGCGTACGTGGCGAGTTCGAATTTGGTGAGCACTTTGTGTCAGTACGAGGTTTTGAAGTATTTAACTTTCGCGATTAGTACGTTGGCGAAAGCGGCAAAGATTTTACCGACCATGGTGTGGGGTTACGTTTTACACGGGACAAAGTTTCGATTGGACCAGTATGTGTCGGCAATGATTGTAACCGTGGGGTGCTTTGTGTTTGTCTTCAATTCAAAGATTACGGCGCACCAAGTGGTGCCGAATTCCGCGATGACTTCGTTATTATTGCCATCGCCGACGACGCAGCGTTCGTTAGCACGTTTAGAGGAAGCGGACTTGAGGAGTTTTACGCTGATGGAACCAACACGGATAATGAGAACAGCTTCCGGCAGCGAGGAAGAAGTAGGGTCGTCCTATATTCTGGACAGTACATCCTCACTTGTAGGCTCTTTAGGTGCGACGCTTCTTTCGCGCGCGCAAGAGTCGATCTACATCGGCGTGTGCATATTGCTCGTCTATCTCGCCGCGGACGGTTTTACGAGCTCGTATCAGCAAAGGCTCTTTCGAGTGAAGAAAACGTCCATATTCGATCAGATGTTTTGGATGTGTGTTTTTGGCACCTTACTTAGCGGCATTTGGTTGATTTGTTGCGGGCAATTAAGTTACTGCCTCACGTTTCTGCGGCGGTACCCGAAAATCAACCGGGACATCGTGTATCTATCCTTATCTTCCGCGTTCTCGCAAGTTGCAATCACGTACACCATTCATGCGTTTGGTGCGGTGACCTTAGCGTCCATAATGACTATTCGTCAAGTCGTCTCGATAGCGTTGAACTCGGTTGTGTTTCGCGAGTCGTTGAATACTTTACAGTGGCTGGGCTTGGGTTTTATCGTCCTTCCCGCCGTGCTCAGTGGAGATTGGTTCAAGAAAGAGTTGGAGAGCGGTCCGAGTTCCTTTTCTCATTGGGATTTGAAGAAACTCTCCACGGATTCGATAGTTTCGGAGAAGAAACCGGACGGAAGAGAACACTTTCGTCGCGTCCCGAGTATTTTTAGTTTCTCTTCGACGCCTCCTCTCTCGAGGGAGAGACGAGAAGAAGGAGGGTAAAACTCCCCCCTCCCCCACCCTTTCTTTCTCCTGCGGACGGCAGATAGAAGGACGCGGTAAACGCTTTTTTAAGTCGACTTTTTTAGCGCTCGTCGTAATTCAACGATTTTGATGCGACTTATTTTCAGAGCAAAAAGAGTACTCTGTTGTTTATTAGTAGTCGTAGTAGAGTTTAGCGGTAGCGTTAGAGTGGTAGTTGTAACACTAAATACCTGTATATAACCTTTTGTACCAAAAAGCAAAGAACTTAATAGACTGCATCTGCATTTTTATTCCATTTTATATCCCCAAAAAAACCAGTCCCTCCCACTAAACGATACACGATGACGACACCTTCAAAGCTCCTCTTTTCGAACTTCCTCCTCCTCGTCGCGATCCTCCTCTCGTTCTTCGCTTTCCCTTCCTCTCGCTTCGGCGGCGGCGTCGACGCGTCCTCGGTGCACGCTGTTTCAAAATTTCTGCGACGAGGCATCATCGCGGAAAAGTCGTCGACCACAAAAGCTTCTTTTTCTTTGAAAAGATGGGAAGGCACGGAGGAGTACGCGAGAGCGGAGAAGCGGGCGAAACTGCTCGTGGAACGCGTCGTGGCCTCGCCGACGACGACGACGAGCGCTTCGAAAAAGAACAACGACAAGCGCGAATCGAAAGCGGCGGCGACGATTGCCACGCACTCCAACACGTGCGTTGCCGTGAGGGAACAACAGTTGTGCAACGCGACGGGGACGACCCAAGACGCTTGCGACGCGTTGGTGCAGTGCACCTGGAATACTTGGCCGACGGATGCGTGTACGAATGAGCAGGCTGATAGTGTACGATTTGCAATCAGTTTTGGCTATGGATTGAGCTTACTCTTGCCTACGCTTACGTGCAGTATGGCGTCCTTCGGCGGAGAAAGCGTGTGTAACGACGTCGATATGGGTTGCACGTGGAAGGAAGCGGACAACACGTGCGAATTTGACTTGACGGACGAAAGCACGCTGACTACTATGTTTGGCGATTCATTTCTCTCGAAGCTTATGGCGCAAAGTTCTTTATGCGATAAGTATACGAGCGCAGATCTGTGCACTGCTGATTCATCTTGCGCTTGGGACGACACGTACAGTTGGTGCGAATCGCGAGACGATTTGGACACTTCCTTGTACAGCTCGTATTGCGACGAGAACACGAAAACGCAGGCTCAAAACACCGATTTTTGCGACGTGCTCGACGTGCAAAAAACGTGCTCGGCGGCGACGAGCGAGAACACGTGTTCGGCGAACTCGGAGTGCATGTATGGCGACGAAGACGGCTGCTCGTCAAATTTATCTGAGGCGTTCAAAATGTTGGGTCTTACGATAGGCGCCACACTCGATTTGAACGTCGACGTACTGACGTGCGCTGATGTCGAAAGCGAAGCCGAGTGCACGAGCACATCGACGTGCGAAGTTTGGAACTCGAGTGGCGAACCGTCGTCGTGCGTACCAACGGACGCGGCGTTTGACGCCGCGTTGCCTTCCAATCCGTTTTTAGCCGACGTGACGAAAAACGGTTTGTTATGCGACAAGTACGACTCCGAGACCTCGTGTCAAAGCGACAGCACGTGCGCGTGGGACTGCGAAGACTCCACGTGCGTCGCAAATCCAAACATGGTCGAAGCGACGTGCACCGGCTTGACGAAACCGTACGTGAGCGAAGAGGACGTGGTTCCGGTTTGCCCCGCCGAGTCTGTTTTTGTCGCAGGTAGCGCCGCCGCCAAAGGTTCTATGAAAATCGTCTTCTCCGCCGTCGTGCTCGTCGTGACCGCGCTTTCCGGTTTGTTATTGTAAGTTTTTAGTTGTACATGTATTATTCTTTTTTTTACCTAAAAACCCTAAACAAATTTGATACCATTTTTAATTACGTAATTACGGAAAGAGGAGGAGCGGCAAAGAGCAGCAGCGCGGAAGAAGAGAGAGAAAAGGAGATCAGCGCCAAGATATACACACACACACACACACACACACACATATATATAGATATCAAACGCACAGCACCAAGAAAGAGATGATGATGCTCAAATGCATCAACGAGGAGTGCGGGAAAGTAGCGCCGAGAGATAAAACGTGGAGGAAATCTCGGGTAATCGTCGGTGCGGACATTTGCAAAGAGTGCTTTGAAAAAGAGGTGGAGGCGTTGGGCTTGGCTCCTTACGAGGAGGAAGAGGAGGAGGAGAAAGAGGAAGAAGAGCGAGAGGGGATGAAAAAAGAGACGGCGGCGAATAACGGAGGAGTAGATGCGACGAAGATCGAGGGCAGCGAATCGGTGATTCATAGAATATTCGCGGCGATTGCAGCGGAGCAGGCTACGAATCAAGCGGCACAAAACGGGAGCGAAGGAGTAACGCCCGTTTCTCGCGCGTGCCAGAAGTGCAGGGTAGAATTACCACCACAGCCGGCAGAGGCGACGCAAAAGACAACGACAACGATGACGACATCTAATGCGAGCGATAGACACGTCGGCGATGACTCCTTACACAACCAAGTCGCCGAGGTGTTGAGTTTGTGCCGCAACTGTTACAGAGAAGAAATAGCCAAGCTACAAATGAAATCGTGCTCGGCGTGCATGACGAACGAAACCACCGGAGGGTGGTATCGCTCGCACGTCAAAAAAGGAATGCATTTGTGTCATCGATGTTACTATCGGGAACGAGCGACGTTGAGCACAAAAGTGTGCGCGGCGTGTAACAGCGATAGAACTAGCGGGAGTTGGCTGAAGAGTAAAACCGTCAATGGCGGTTATTTGTGCGT
>Ga0255766_10004792_pt1 | contig 11402 bp, 8 predicted proteins | sample 071ome_23_FD_179966 | JGI IMG/M metagenome (GOLD analysis project Ga0255766, IMG submission 179966) | Coastal salt marsh microbial communities from the Groves Creek Marsh, Skidaway Island, Georgia - 071403BT metaG (version 2) | ecosystem: Environmental > Aquatic > Marine > Intertidal zone > Salt... | reverse complement strand
TCTAAAGTAACTTCCATTTCCAAGACTTTATCTCTCCAAATGTCGAAGTTGTTATTATCGAATGCTGGATTTGATGTATCTTGTGCTAAAAAAGTATCTAAATTTTGTGTAACTGAGTCTTTCCACCAAGTTTGTGGTGAATCCCAACTACCTATTTGTTTTACTCGTATGATTGGGGATTGTGCAAAGACAAGGCCAAACATAACTGCTGACATAACCATTTTTTTCATAAAATGAAACATTGTTTTCTCCGTTGAGTTTTAGTCAATAATAAATATAAGATAGGGAAAGATTATATATCAAATCGAACTACAAATGTAGTTGAGATTTCATCTGATAATTTGATAGGTTTTGCAACTTTACCGACTGCTGCAAGTTCTCCGTCTTCAGTGTAAAGTCCGATTTGAGTTACATAAGGATGAAACTCTGAACCCGTTACAAACCCCAATGATTCTGATGCTGCTGTATAAGATGAATTATATGTCCCACGACCTTCTGAATCTGGTCTATCACTTGGTGGTAAGAACCTTGACATACTTATAGTACCAGCAGGTAATGTTAAATTTCCTGTTCTATTTGGTGTTAAACTGATATTAGTTGATGTGTTGAACTCATATGGTTTTGCTGTTACACGATATTCATATTCGTAGTGAGTTTGTGTTGCTTGATATTTTAAAGTGTATGAAGTAGAATCACCTGTATAAGAACCGGTATCTGTCAATACAATTAAACCTTGTGAATAAAATACATTACCGACTTCTGAACCACTTCCATTAGATTGAACTCCTTGACTTCTATTAAAGGAACTTGATTTAAATGCTGCAAAACTTGCTGAATGTGCATTGTCATATAGGTTCCCGTCTCCGTCATCTTTGAGTGTAAAAGTATTGCTACCGATTGTAATATCTAAATCAACTGATTCAGGTTTAATTTTTTCACCATACAATCCTCTTGCAATACTAATAATACTTGCACTTGTGTTGAGTTCTCTATTTTCTTTATATGGGTCATTGTTTCCGAAAGTTCTGTAAGGTTTATCCGCATCTTTGTAAAACACTTTGTTTAAGAAATGCCAAGTAGGTAAACCAAAATATTTTGTTGTTACTGAACCTGAAACGATATTTGTAACTGAGTCTGAACCACTATCGTAATTGTATTGAGAACCTGAACGAGCCTTTACCAACCACGCACCACTCCCACTATCGTTGTTAGTGAATGTAAAGTTTTTAAAACTCGAAAATGGTTTTTTAGATATGTCTTGTGGGTCAAGATTCTTGAACATAAGATTGTCCTAAAAATCAAGTTTCACTTTAATAATAGCTTCCCTTGCGTATGAATTTAATAATGGTTTTGATAGTTTAGCAACTGCCAACAATTCGTTATCATCATTGTAAAGACCTACTTGTGTAATAAATGTTTGTGGGTCTTTAAAGAAAGTTGGTTGCGTTAATGAACCATCAGATGCCGTTGCAAATGTTGGATTTGAACTAAAGTTAAACTTCTTGTTGTTTATTCTACAAAAGTAATTTGTTGAACTAATTTCTTCTTCTCGTCTTGCTCTAAAACTTGCACCTTCAACTAATGAATTAAATAATTCTTGTGGATTATTATCAAATGTATCTGTTGAACGAGTTGTTGAGATATCCGCAACCTCGTCGTCAAGTTTTTGTGCATTTAACAAAATAACACCCAAGTCCGGATAGAATAATCCATATGCTCCATCTCCAGTTGTAGCAGATGCTTCTTCTGTTACACCACCTGAAATGGTTCCTGCAACAACATTAAATACTCTTCCACCTTGGTCTACGGTAACTCCTGATGTTGTTGAACTATCGTCAATTAATGTTACTGTATCACCTCCACCATCTAATGATAATTCCCAATTACCTGGATTAACTTTTTCTCTCATACGAGCTCTGTTAAATGATATAAAATAGAAGTCGTCTTTAGATACGGTACTTCCATTTGTAAATGTAAACTTATCTGTGTTTGGTGGTAATAGTAAATTTCTAAATTGACCATACAATGCTTTTGATTGTCTACGACCTAATGTAGATTTGGTTGTGTTTCCTGATGAACCCTTACCATCAACGTGTGCATATCCCAATGAGAATTGAACTTCTGCTGAACTACCTGTTGGGTCTACATTATAAACATTTAAATAAGAACCTGTTTGTTCTCCTGCGGCTGACGCTGTATAAAATGATGTTATTTGTGTAGAACCACCAGTCCATAAACCACTTGTGATAGTCGTTCTTTGATTTTCTACTATGTCGTCTGCTCTATTGAATCTTTGAAATGACATTGCTTACTCCTTATATTTTACTTGGGTCTGCTTTTACAGTGATTGGCAAATTATAAGTTGCTCCTGTATCAAGACCGACTACGGTTACATTGGTTGACTTTTGTGTTGTGATTGACCTTGCAATAATATTTACTGCTTTAGAAGTGATTGTAATTGAGCGTTTTCTTTCAGATTCGTTTAAGAATACTGGTGTAGTTGCTCTTGGTCGTAAAAAATCTAATTCTAAATTACCATCTGGTAATCTTCTTTCTATTGCTCTTTCACCTCTTGGGTCTCCACTTCTTGCTACAATCGGTGTAATGTTTGCGATTGATGCATCTTGTAAAACAAATGTGTATGCACTATCCACACCATTTCTTGTGTTTGGTGTAATAGTTTGTGTAATACCTGGTCCATTGAATGTCATCGATGAATTTGGTAATTCCAATATAGGAAGTTTTGCTGTTTCCTTTGGAAGTGTAGTTAGTTTATATCTTAGTAATTGATTTTCATCTACAAATGCTTCTAATAAAGGCATATTTTCAATCACCGCACCATAATAGTTTGAACCATTTGGGTGTGTGGTGTCGTATAAATTGTAATCAATTTCGTCGTCTGCTAATGCAAACTTTGTAATTCTAAATTCATTCTGCCCTCTTGACAAAAGTTCACGACCTTTTTTTGTCAAAATAGCATCTACTGTTATTGTTGTATTATCTAAAAATCCCATTTATTTTACTCCTGTGGAAATGATATAACTATTCTTATTCAGTAATAAATATAAGAAAGTTAAATTTTCCATTGTTTTATTCTGTTCTTAGTTTACTTAAGTCTGAATCTTGTGTTACTACTACATTTGGTGCTACAATTGTAACTTCGATTGGGTCTTTTCCGTCAAAGGAATTATTCTTTGTTAGTTGTGTTCCCAAATAAAATGTTCTAAATAATTGTGTTGATACCGCCACACTTTCTATATCTGTTGGGTGGAACGAACTGCTATTTGCCCAATATAATGGATTTGCAGCTTCACGAGCTTTGGATGCAGAAACCGTGGTGTTGAAAAATAGTCGTTGTTCTTGGTTTTGTTCAGCTATTCTTGAACCTGATATAATCGGAACTACAAAATCTGTTAAGTTTAAAGTTAGTGGTACTGAAGCACTTGCTTCTAAGTATGTAGTTCCAAACCCTTTTGTTCTATCATTTTGTCCAAGTATTTGACTCGTTAGTGTTGGCATTCCCAAGAAACCAATGTTAGAACCTGTTTCAAATGCCACATTAAATGTTCCTTCGTATGTATCATAACTACTACCCAACATACTAAATTTTGATTCTGCTGAATCATTATTGATTCTTGTTACCAATACTCCGTCATTAAATGGTGTAGCGTTTTCATAATAACGATTTGTAAAACTTGGTTGTTTACCCAATACTTCTTTACTTCTTTCTAAAATATTTGGTTCTATTAATACACCTAATGTTGAGTTAGCACGAGCTGGTAATAATTGTCTAACTTGTGTAAATACACTTGAATCATAATAACTTAATATTCTTAAATAATCCCAAAAGTTATTTGACCTGTTGTATCGTTTAAAATAATCTCTTTGTAGTTTTGATAATCTTCTGTAAGAATATTCGAACTCATCTCTTGGGTCTCCGATTAAATCATCAAAAGATAAATCTGCAATACTATAAACAATATCCTCATTAACGATATCAACTGGTGAAAAGTAAACACCTAAACGATTACTATCTAATGGTGCAAAATCTTGTGATGATTGTTCATTACGAACCTCTGGTGAAAGTGCGGTTCCAACTTTTAATGAATTGTCTTCTATTCTAATCTTGGTTGCATTTCTACGATTAGGTCCGACATTTGGTACTCTCATTTTTTCTTGGTCTACTAATGTTCTGTAAAAGTTTCCTGTAAATCCATTGATGTTACTACCTGTAATATTTCCTTGGTAAGTATTTAAATAAGACACTTCAGATGCAGTTGGATTTGTTTGTAGATTTCTATTATCGTCTAATGGTAATCTAAATAATAATTTATCATATGAAGAACCCGAATAATTACCATTGTATGCTTTTGGAACACGAACGTGATTATCAAATACACTTTGACTTAATGGTTCTGACCAAAATCTAAATTCCATTAACGAACCACTAAATTGTTGAGTTCCCCAATCACTACCATTACCACCAATGTAAGAATTTTGTGTGTTGTTAATATATTTTTGATTATAAGATGCGGATAACGCAGAGTTTCCGTCTACGGTTAAACTCGAACTGCCTTGATATAAAATCTTTTGTCTTGTGGCATCATATTGTTTTGCTGTTAATTCATAATCAATACTTTGACTTGCGTATGTATTAGTATTATTAGCAAGTAATAGTTCTCCACTTGACGATACTCTCGTCAACATAACTGACCAGAAGTCATCATTAAATAGTTTTAATTTTGGTGTATCTAAATGTGATACTCCTGTCGAACTACTTACTGCTAATCTTAAATATCCAAAGTTTGTAGAACCACTATTGATAAGTTGTATAGCGTGTCCTTGAGCTTTTGAGTAAATTGTTTGGTTTGCTTTGTATGGTGTTCTAAATCTAAATTCTGTTGTTTGTGGTGCTTTATTATTAGAATCATTATTAAAAGGAATTCTAATGTATTGTCCTGCTTTAAAATCTAATGCTCTTGTAAACTTTCTTTTAATTTCATAACTAACTCTCGTACCTTTATCTGGTCCACCATACTCACGAACTCTCAACATAGAACTTGGAATACCATAACAACTTAGTAATCCTTTAACCGCCCTTTCCGTTCCTTTTGCTTTGATAAAGAAAGGTAGATTAGCAAGTATTCGTTTCCATATTTCTTCCGTTATTTGTTCTTGTGGTGTTTCATATTTTGTTGAACCATCTGGGTTTTTACCTAATAAATATTCAGGTAAATTCACCAAGTCATTACCACTATATAAATTTAATCCAAGTGATTTAGCAAACTCTCGTGCAACATCTTTTGATATACCTTCTGATAATTTTTCTACTCGTTTATTGACATCAGTCATATGTTTTACATAAACCCATATCTCATCAAATTGTTGTCCAACCATATCCATAAATTCTAAGAATACATTGTTTTGAGTATCTGCGTAAATGTGTTCTGGTAAAGAATTTCTCAAAGAGTTTGGATTGTTGAAATCATAATTGGAAGCACTCAATATCATATTATTATACCAAGTATTTGCTTGTGTACTACCGATTGCTGCTAATGTATATGGTGCAGATGAATTGGTTTTTGGCCAAGATGTATCGTGGAATATTCCATTGGAACCACTTGAGAAAGATGAACTTTCAAAATACAAATAATGTTCAAATGGGTCAAAGGAATTGATAACTCGTTTTCTTTGTTTTTCTACATAAGAAATTCTATCTGCTGTACTTGATATAGAAGTTAATGATGAACTTGTTGAATTATATCCTTCAATCAATTCTAATTTTTTCTTAAAGTTTTTTAATCTTGATTCAGCAGAAGAAAAGTTTACATAATTACCAAATCCGGTATCATCTAAATCTATATTGACATCAGTTGTTGTTCTTTGATAATCTACGGTAGGTTGTGTTCTTAATAAACTACCCGATATAAGTTTTTCTTCTAAATCAAAATTTAATAATGTATCGGTTCCTAATAAATCATTGTGAGTTTGGAATTGAGTTGATTCCCAATTGATAGGATTGTCAACTGAATTTAAATTTGGTATTCTTAAAAATATTCCGTCGTCTGGTCTATCTACAAATGGAACTAATTTAATTTTATCTTTATAGTCTGGTAATCTTTTTTCTGCAAAATAAACTCTATCCAATCTATCTAAGTCTGCTGTAAGTGGTTGTTTTAATTTTACTTTTCTTGATAAGTTGTCTGAACCTAATTTATCGTTAACCAATAGAAAATGTTTATTACCATTAATCATATAAGTTTTAAATCTGTTTACATTACTTTTGTCGTAATTAACTCTCCAATAAGTAAACTTTTCTGCACTTTGGTCTTGACCTTTGTGTTTGACTTTATTTACTCCGTCATTATAACTTAATGAAACTCTAATACGATTAGCATCTAATACTTCATCAATTCGTGCTACATAATCTCTATCTTCTCTTTCTATCTTGACAACTTTTCTACTAACGATTTTTTCTTTAACAATCTTTTTAGTTTTCTTTTTTCTTCTGATTGGGTCGATAGGGTCTTTCTCTAATTCTTTTTGTTTTTGATAAATAGTTCCACCATATAATCCATAACCTTCTCCACCACGAATTAAACCCCCAATCGGTAATCCATTTCCTGGTGTTAGTGGTCCACCTTCTTCTCCTAAGTCTGCTCTACCCGTTACATCAAAGTCAATGTATGCATTTCTTGCTGCACCTTGTCTTCTTGGTGGAAGTATTCTACCTTGTGAGATAAGTTGTTGTTCTAATTGTTTTGCTCTTTCTGACCTTGCCATATTAGTTTAGTTTTATTGGTTTAACTTTATACTCTTTCTTTATTTGTTTCTTTGTAGGGTATAGTCTTTGGTATTTATATAAATCCTCATAAACACAATCACTCAATGAATCTAATACTTCATCACCCTTAATTACTTCTTTTCCGTAAACTATTCTGTTTACTTCTCCTTTAAAAAAATGTGTTGGTTCGGTATCACAATGTGCTATATCAATTAACACATTATGTTTTATTCCTAATTTAAATCCTTGAACCAATAATTCCTTTAGTTCAGAATAGTTTGGTTTATTAGTCAATATAATGTCTATATCGAATGTTTCCCAATCTTGTAGGAATCCACCACATAACCAAACATTGTAATTATTAACATTTGGTAATTTTAAAAATTCTTTTTTCCAACTTTCAAACAATTCTTGTGTTGGTCTTTTAAAAACTGACCAATCTGTTTTTATATCACCTATTTGATATATCAACTTCTATCCCCACCACTTACAACACCATAATCACGTTCTCTAAATTCTTCTTCTTCTTCTTCGTCTGGTTCAGGTAAAGGTGTTGGGTCGGGGTCAGGTTCTGGTGGGTCAAAGAAATCTACTTCAATAATTTCTTCAACAACAACATCTTCATTGGTTGTTGTTTCGTTTTCTATTTGATATAATTTAGGTATAATTATTTCCCCGCCTACCATATTTTGTGTAAACCCTCTATCTAAATCATTGATATCAAATTCCAAAACATATGGGTCTTTGGTATCAAATTTTATTTTACCTGCGTTATTAATTCTTAATGGTTTATATTCTATCATTTCTGACATAGACTTAAAGTCATCAATGTATTCTGAGTTTTTGATTATTTCATCTCGTTCGACAATTAACTCAGTTCTGTCAGGTGATATTTCATCTATTACATAAGTTAAATCTCTTTTAAATACCTCTTCTTCTACAATTTGTGGATAGTCAAATCTTCTATCTCCTTTTTGTTCAGGTTGTGCAGTAAAGTATCTTATTTCATCGTTAATTTTCCTTTCTTTAACCAATCCATTATAAACATTTCCATTACTAAAAACATATACTTGTCTTTCTACACCAGCAAGTCTTCGTAAAAATTTATAAGTAACATTAAAATTACCTTCTTCATATCCTGCTTTTCTTAAATGTTCTGCTATGTTTAAATCAATAAAGTTTTCACCAGAATCTAAATCAATATCTTCTGTTTCTAAAAATATAGTATCTAAAAGATTTTCATCATTTTCATCATAAATATAAAGTGCAATAAAGTCGTCATCATTATCACGACCAAAACTACTATATACTCTATTTGGTAAATAATAAGTTGACTTTTCTTTTTCTGTAAATCCGTATTCTCTTGCCATTATTTGACCTCAACCGTATCTTCTAATCCACTTACACTAAACATATCAAATTCATCTCTTGGTGCATTTTCATTTGCTTGACCCCAAAACTTTATTAACTCTTTGTTAGTGAAAATAAATTCATCATATATTTTTTGGTATTGTAAATTTTTTATATACCCTTGTAATCTTGTTAATGCTATAATAGAACCAAATCTAAAGTTAAACTTAGGAAGTACAATTGGAACCATAAATTGATTTAAACTTTGTCTTTTTTTCTTTTGTCTTGTTAAAAATGAATATAAAAATGTAGAACCTTTAACTTTCTTTTTTGGATTTATATTTTGTTTTATCACAAGTACAATTTTTGCATTTAATAAGTTTGTACTCATATTTAAAGGATAATTAACTCGTAATGCTCTATTGATAAATCTAATCATCGCTTTCTTTAAATGTAAATCTGGTTTTGCTTTCTTTTCTTCTCTCTTGATTTCTACTTTAATAATTTCTTTTTCTTTTTCTTCTTCTGGTTTGTCAAGTTCGATTGGTGGTTTAAAGAAAGTAAATTGATTGTCTATTTTTGATAAGTTTTTATCATCAAAATATTGTTGTCTGTTTTCCAATCTAATAATATCAAATTCTTCATTTATTGATTTACCAAGGTTCTTTGGTGATTCTATTGATATCAGATTTCCGTCTTCATCTCGTAATGGACGAATTGCATCGGAAGAACCAGACACCTCTTGTTTTAATTTTAAATCTTTGAATAACTCTTGTTGTTCAATGATATCAGCGTCTAATAACTTTTGATAATAGTCTGACTTTAATCTTGCTGAACTTGGTAAATAAGGCATTTTATCTCACCACTCTAAATTCATATTCGTTATCAAAGTAGTGAACCTGTTCGTCTGTTGTTCCACTACCACTAACTATTTTAACACCTAATCGATAATTTCTTTCTGATTGAAATCCATTCATCCATAGATTAAAATAATTACCAGAACTATCACAACTAATGGCTGAACCTGTTCCGTAAGGAATAATTACTTCTTCTGTATCCGCATCTTTTACTTGATAATATATTGAACCACTTGGTAAATATTTTACAGTAAGTTCTGATGGTGTAGTTGCAAATGCAGTTGTCGGATATAATTCTCTACCCACTACTCTTAATTTTACTATTGAACCCTCTTTGTATTCTGTTCTTAAGTTTTTAAAATAAACTTTTAAGTTTTCTAAATCTGTTGAACTCAATGCTGATAAGCTTCCTGTTGACCAAGAACTATCATTCCACATTACTTCTAATTTCGGTGGATAAATTGTATGAGTATCTGTTGAGAAAAATTTTAAGTTTCCTAATCTTGTTGAACTACTTTCATCTTTTGTTGTATCACTTCCTGGATTGTATGAAAAATCACTTGAACCTGTGTACAATGATTCTCTTTTAATTATTAATCCTTGATTAGGAAATAATGATGAAGAGTAAATATGATTCTTAACTAAATCTGAAACATCAATTCTTACATCTTGTGTTGATTTGGTCATTGCAAATGATGAACTAACTTTGTATTGTCCACCTTGACTACCTGTCCACCAAGCACCTCCGTCAGTCAATACTGAACCCGTTACCCAAGGTGTTTTAGAATCTTGGTTTCTATATTGATAACTTACTCCGTCAGTCGTTACTGGGTTGTGGTCAAGTTTACCATTACCCTCAGTCCAACTACTACCGCTTACCATATAAGCAAATAAATTTTGATTTCTTAATAATTCTTCTGAACCAGCGTCATATAAATTTAAATAATATTTTGCGGTGGAAGGTATTTTACCTTGTTGAATTGATGATGAAATATCTGTATAATCAAATTGTATCAATGCTCTCGAAATGTTTCCTATACTACCATTTTGTTGAACAACTTTATTGATTTCCAAAATTTCATCTGCACCTGTATTGATAGATGATGTTGTACCACCTGAATATATGGTTGAGTCTTTATCTCCGAATATAAAATAATGCATTATCTATCTCCTACTACTCTACCCTGAATATCTATGTTTGGGTATTTTAATTCAAATATACTTGGGTCTAATGAAGGATAAACAATCCCGTCTCTTGTAGCTGCATCTGTATCATAAATGTTTCCACTATATCCTTCAGATACTTTGTGTTTGTTTTCAATCACAACAATATTTTTCTCTGGATTATTATCTTGTGGTGGAACTACTGAGATTACACCTTCGACCAATGAGATAACATAAGCAATATCATTCAATACGATTGGTTGATTGATTTGCCTTTTTTGTATATCAAAGTGTCGTTTAACTGCTTGTATCGCTCTAAACAATACTTCGTTTTTATTATATCCTGAACGAACAATAATACTAAATCTTACACCTACATTAATAATGTATCCGTCTTTGATGTTGATTGCATCTGTCAATACTCTGTATTGTGAAAGATATGTTTTTAAATTTTGTTTTACTGCTTGATTTAATTGTGTAAGTTTTCTATCTGCGGTATATCCCAATACATACATATTCATAGCCAATGGATTAGGAACAACATCAATAGATTTGATTTGTCTTACTTGTCCATTGATAACTTCTAATTGACCTTCTTTTTCTAATTGTTCATCTTGGATAATAAATGCTTTTGCTATGTTTCCATATTTTTGTGGTAATGAATAAACTCTTGTTAAATAATCCTCTTTGGTTACCGCACGATTTTGTGCATTAAAGTAAGCACTGGCATTTAATTTAATGTCTTGTAATGATTCTTCACTTGCACCACCTGTTGCTCTTTCTAAATTAACAACACTAAGACTTTGTTCCACTTCTGTTAAAGTTGCTGATGGAAGTCCTGTTGTAGAGTTAGTAAAGGTTAATCCGTTTGGTTGGATAATTGTTCTTGGTGCTACATTGTGTTCTACCGCACCACCATAATTATAATTAATAGTTAATGTAGTGTTAGCGGGTGCTAAACCAAATGTTTGTGTTTTCATAAAGTTAGCAGGGTCAAAGGATTCATCTAATTTAGAAACTCCGAATCCTAATGATGAACCAACATTGTCTGGGTTAGGAATAATTTCTTCATCAGCATTATCACTAATACCTGAACCAAATCTTACTTCCATACGATTATTATCGTTTACTCTTGTAGTAAATCTTCTTGATGTTTTGATAAGTTTTAATAAGTATGGTGTGTCTTTACTAAACTCTGCTAATGAAGGGTCATTATCTGAAATATTTTCTTCTGACTCAAATACAGT
>Ga0255766_10004781_pt1 | contig 11411 bp, 10 predicted proteins | sample 071ome_23_FD_179966 | JGI IMG/M metagenome (GOLD analysis project Ga0255766, IMG submission 179966) | Coastal salt marsh microbial communities from the Groves Creek Marsh, Skidaway Island, Georgia - 071403BT metaG (version 2) | ecosystem: Environmental > Aquatic > Marine > Intertidal zone >... | reverse complement strand
ATCTTCCGGCCGCCCCCATCCACAACAAACCCATGGGTTAGCAAACCTTTGTATGGCGCAGCACCATCTATCGCACAACCGGTCAGCATACTCGACTGGAACCATCCTCTATGTTGATCCGACCCCTCGAGGTAAAGATCTGCGGGCTTTGTAAGATCTTCCCGTCGCTCCAAAACACCCACGTGGGTTGACCCCGAGTCAAACCATACATCAAGCGTATCTGTAGCCTTCTTCCAATCCTCCGGGTGGTCCTTTATCAAATCGGAAACTTCGAGCTTAAACCAAGCCTCAATTCCATCGACCTCTATTTTTTGCGCAACCTCTTCGATCAACTCAGCCATTCTGGGGTGAATAACTCCAGTTTCAACGTGCACCAATAGAACAAGTGGTGTGCCCCAGCTTCGCTGCCTGGAGACACACCAATCAGGTCTCTTAGCGATCATCCCTTCTAGGCGTGCGCGCCCCCAACTGGGGTAGAAAGACGTTTTTGAAACAGCCTCTTTCGCTAGATCACGAACAGTTCGTTGGCCAACATCAAGGCCGATAAACCACTGCTTCGTCGCACGAAAGATGATCGGCGTTTTATGCCGCCAACAAACTGGATAGCTGTGCTCAATCGTGCTTTGATTTAAAAGCTTATGGCGCTCCCTCAAGATATCGATAATCTTTTTATTTGCCTCCCAAACAAGCATTCCACCGACCAATGGAACTGAGTCAAAAAATTTTCCCGCGTCGTTAACAGGATTATCGACTTCCAACTGATACTTCTGACCAACCAAGAAGTCATCGAGACCGTGTGCGGGAGCCGTATGTACCAATCCGGTCCCCGCCTCGAGCGTTACATGGTCGCCCAAAATAACAAGAGAAGTTCGGTCATAAAAAGGATGCTGCAACACGAGGCCCTCAAACTTTTCCCCCGCGAAACTCCCAAGGACCTCAAAACTTGAGATCCCATACGCATCCATACATTTTTGGACTAAGTCTTCTGCAAGTACTAATAAACCATCTTCTATTCTTACCAATGAGTAAGAAATATCAGCGCCGAAGGCGACCGCGCGATTAGCCGGTAGAGTCCAAGGGGTGGTCGTCCATATGACCGCGAAGACTGGTTCATAGATATGACTAAAACCCAACGCTTTCGCCAAGGCTTTATTATCATCAAACATAAATCCAACATCCACCGCAGGCGATTTGCGATCTTGATATTCAACTTCAGCATCCGCTAGAGCAGACTCGCAATCAAGACACCAATGGACAGGCTTAGCACCAGCCTGGAGATACCCGTTTTTTAAAATTTTTCCGAACGAGCGAACAATATCAGCTTCAGTTCTAAACTCCATAGTCTTGTAGGGATTTTTCCAATCACCGAGCACACCCAACCGGATAAAATCTTTCTTCTGTCGTTCAACCTGCTCCTCAGCAAATTCACGGCAGAGCTGCCTGAATTTAGCAGGCGCTAGCCCCTTACCGTGAGTTTTTTCAACTTGATGCTCAATTGGAAGACCATGACAATCCCAACCCGGCACATAAGGCGCATCAAAACCAGCGATTGTTTTGGATTTTATAATGATATCTTTCAGAATCTTATTAACAGCGTGCCCTATATGGATATCGCCGTTGGCATAAGGCGGACCATCGTGGAGAATAAATTTAGGCCGCCCCTCCGAGACCTCCCTAATGCGCGAATATAAGTCTGTGGCCTGCCAATCTTCTATCCAGTCCGGCTCACGGTTAGCAAGATTTGCCCTCATTGGGAATGGAGTATCTGGGAGGTTTAACGTTTTCTTGTATTCCATCAGTCAGTCGATTATCGTTACTTAAATAATTCAATTAGAAAATTTGATCTAAAAAGCACCTGCCGCGATTAATTTCCTTGCATTAGCTTCATCCATTTTCATGGCAGTAATCATTTCATCCACGCTTGCAAATTGCTTTTCGTCTCGAAGTTTGCTTAAAACTGTCACCGTAATCTTTTTGCCGTAAAGATCTCCATCAAAATCTAGAATAAAGATTTCCACCTTGATCGATCCGTTCAACTCTATCGTGGGCCGGGATCCTATGCTCGCCAACCCATATCTCTCATCAATTTCGTCGCCGACCACGCGAACTAGATAAATTCCAGAAAGAGGTGAGCTGAGATTTTTAAGTCCGAGATTAGCGGTGGGAAAACCAAAGGTTCTACCAAGCGCATTGCCTCTGACTACTCGCGCGGTGATATTGTAACTTCTACCAAGAAATTCTTGGGATTTCTGAAAATCCCCACTTTTCAATGCCTCTCTTATAACCGAACTCGATACTCGGACCCCAGCGACTGTAATCGAGTCGGTCGCCTCAACCTCAAATCCCTGCTCTTGGCCCCGCTCACGCAAAACGCGAAAATCTCCAGCCCTTCCCTTACCAAAACGAAAATCATCCCCTACGAGTAACCACTCCACTGGAAGCAGCTCAACTAAATATCGATCTATGAATGCGTCAGCAGAAAGAGACGAAAACTCTGAATCAAAGGGGATTACAAACACCGCATCCACTCCTATTTCTCGGAATCGCTCAAGCTTTTCACGCAAAGTAGAAATTCTTGGGGGCGCCGAATCGGCAGAAAAATACTCGAGTGGCTGAGGTTCGAAAATCATTACTGCCGCCAATAATTTTCTCTCTTTCGCCACCGAAACTAACTTCTCAAGGATGTGAGCATGACCGACGTGTACACCATCAAAGTTACCGATGGTGGCAGCATACTTTCCCTCGATACGGCTCATCGGCCTTCTATGAATACGCATTCAATTAAATTTGGTGTTGAGGACTGGCATCGAAGATTCTAACTTTTTTTACTTCGTTTTTTAGATTGATCTAAAAGTTGCCTCGCAACGTACATTATATTCCAGTTGCATTACAATCTGGAGCTATAAAGCTAAACTCTTTTATAAGTCACAAGAATATTAATAGGCTGAAGAAAATGAAATTACAGCAATTGAGATACGTTTGCGAAGTTGCGAAGCAGAACCTCAACCTCTCCAAAGCTGCAACGGAGCTTTTTACTTCTCAGCCGGGTGTTAGCAAGCAAATCAAGGCGCTCGAGGAGGAATTAGGCGTCGAAATATTTGTTCGGCACGGGAAACGGTTAATAGCTATTACGGAACCTGGACGAGCTATTATCGAAAAAGCTCAGGCAGCACTTACTGATTTAAATAGCCTAAAAACTATCGGTGACGAATTCTCCCGCGAAGCCAGAGGGAGCCTCACAATAGCCACTACGCACACTCAGGCACGCTACGCGTTACCACAAACGATACGTATGTTTCGCGAAAAATATCCTGGCGTGAAACTCTCCCTCTACCAAGGCAGCCCTGAACAAATCGCCAAAATGACATCATCGGGAGAGGCTGATATCGCTATTGCGACTGAGGCCATAGAGCTTTTCAAGGATTTGGCGATGCTGCCCTGCTACCAATGGAATCGATGCATTCTGACTCCGCCCCGTCATCCATTACTTAAGTCGAAACGCTTATCACTCGAAGAAATATGCGAATTCCCAATCATCACTTACGACTTTGCATTCACGGGTAGAACAAAAATCAATCAAGCTTTCGCTGACAAGAACTTAGAACCAGATGTTGTACTCACCGCAATTGATGCAGATGTTATTAAAACTTACGTGGAGCTAGGCCTGGGGATAGGAATCGTAGCAATGATGGCTTACGATCCAGAACGAGATCAACGCCTGCGCGCACTAGATGCCAGCCATCTTTTTGAGCCAAGCACAACCAGAATAGGCATACGCAAAAATAGCTATCTTCGAGGCTACGTCTACGAGTTTATCTCCATGTTTGCGCCTCACCTAAACCGCGCAGTCGTTGACAAGATTATCAGTGGGGAAACAGCCTAGGGTCGACAATTACTGACTTCTTTTAAATTTTATTATTGACTTTAAATCTACGCCCATTACCTGAGCACCAACAAAGTAAATAATCGCACCGAACAGAACTATCAGAAAGAGTAGCACGAGGCCCTCGATACCCGCGCGGTTCGCTAGACTTAGGTAATCACTCGACCAAATTAGGAAAGCCGCCATCGGAATAGTAGCGAGCAGCCCTCGAATCATATCGGGGCGCCAAAGACTACTGTTAATAAATAGCGAACGCCTTCTTAAAACGAATATGAGCAGCATCATATTTATCCACGCACCAAAAGATATCGCTAAAGCTAAACCAGCATGCTTCAAGTAATGTGGAAAAGTACTCAAAAAAATAAAATTCAAAATTTGGGTTGATATAAGCGCGACCACTGCAATTTTTACTGGGGTTTTTGTATCTTGATTTGCATAAAAAATTGGCGCAAACAATTTGATCATAACGATAGGCAACAAACCCACCCCGTAACCCCAAAAAGCATAGTTCGTCATCAACGCGTCGTCAGCACCGAACTGACCTCTCACAAAGAGTATGGAGATAATTGGAGGTGACAACAGAACCAAACCAACGACGCTGGGCAGTAATACGATCAGCAGCAAACGAATACCCCAACTCAAGAGTAATTCATAATCCCTTCGGTCAGGTTGCGCCACCGCGGAAGATAAACTGGGTAACATAATGGTCGCCATCGCCACCCCAAGTAAGCCGACCGGAAACTCCATTAGGCGATCGGCAACACTCAACCAACTTACACTTCCGGGCTGAAGATAAGTCGCAATGCTGGTATTGATTAAGAGGGATACTTGCGCGACGGAAACACCAAATATCGCTGGGCCCATCTTACGCAGTATTTGGAGTACCCCAGAATCCTTTGGGCTCCAACTAAATTTTGGGATCAATCCCAATTTCCACAAACTCGGAACTTGAAAGATAAGTTGTGCCACCCCCCCTAATAGAACGCCAATAGCCAGGCTAAGGATAGGCGGATCAAAAAGCGGTGATAAGTAGAGGGCAGAAAAAATGAAACAAACATTCAGCAGTGCAGGGGTTATCGCAGGAACCACAAAATTGCCCCACGTATTCAATACCGAGCTCGCTAAGCTCGTGAGCGAGATGAACAAGATATACGGGAATGTGAGCCGAACAAGCTGAACCGTCAAATCGCCAGTTTCCGACTGATAGTCATATCCTGAGGCGATCAAATAGACAAGGTAGGGGGACAACATCACCCCAAGCACACTGACAAATAAAAGCACGACAGCCATCAGTGTGGCCACCTTGCCAACCAACTGCCTCGCCTGGCTGTCACCCTCAACCTCGCGCATTCTGGCCAGTATAGGCACAAAAGCTTGAGCAAACGCCCCCTCAGCGAATAGCCGACGTAGCATGTTTGGCAAGCGAAAAGCGACAAAAAAGGCATCCATCGCAGGGCTAGCACCGAATTTCGCCATAAGCACTACGTCTCGAAGCAAACCGAGTATTCGGGAGATAAGCGTGAGCGCACTTACGGAGCTAAATGATCGAAATAACCTCATGTTTATTAATAGTTTTTTTATATTTTAGGTCAATTCTTCGACCAAGTCATGCTCTGAAATAAAAAGCCAAAAAAACGAGACATTCAGAAGCGCTTTTCCCCTCGAATACTTGATCGAAACCGGGTTCGCTAGTAATATACGCACCTTTTTTAGGGGAAGTCCAACCGGACACTAAATCCCGCGAAGATCACTTAGGAAAGTACAAAATGGCAAATATAGCGTCGGCAAAGAAGAGAGCCAAGCAATCGGAAGTCCGTAGAGCACACAACGCTTCGCTTCGATCCGAACTAAGGACCGCGATTAAAAAGGTGCGCAAAGCTGTTGCATCGGGGGACAAAGAATCAGCAAAGACTGACTTTTTGAACGCGCAGAGCACGATTGACTCAATAGCGGATAAGAAAATAATTCATAAGAATGCAGCGTCCCGTCACAAGAGCAAACTCTCCAACGCTATTAAAGCAATGGCATAAACTAGTCGGAAATCGAATAAGATAGGAACCCGCAGTTATGCTGCGGGTTTTTTGTTTACGGGAAACAATTTCGTCAATATTGGCGGGGCATCAATACTAAGCTTACACGGGCGACAAAAAATGCGACACGTGATGAAAACGTACGGCAGAAAAGAAATTTCCTTCGTTAGAGGCGAAGGAATTTGGTTATTCGACTCTAACGGAAAAAAATATCTCGACGCCCTTTGCGGAATCGCTGTGACTGGTCTGGGACACTGCCACCCGAGTGTGGTGGAAGCAGTTAGCGAACAATCAAAAACTTTAATGCATGCGTCAAACCTGTACAACATACCAGAACAAGAGAAGCTAGCGACAGAGCTCGCGAAGATTTCCCAGATGGACGCGATGTTTTTTTGTAATTCTGGGGCAGAGGCAAACGAGGTGGCCATTAAGCTAGCGAGACTTTATGGGCATAAACGAGGCGCAGAGAAACCCAATATCATCGTCATGGAACAGTCTTTCCATGGAAGAACAATGGCCACATTGTCTGCCACCGGAAATCGAAAGGTACAAGCTGGATTTGAACCACTTCTTGGGGGATTTTCCAGGGTGCCTTTTGATGATATCGATGCAGTGCGAGCAGTGGGAGAAAATAACCCAGACACGGTAGCGATTTTAGTAGAGCCAGTTCAAGGCGAAGGCGGAATCAGAATTCCTCGGCCTACTTACCTCAAAGAGCTGCAAGATGTCTGTGTGAAGAATAACTGGCTTTTGATGGTTGATGAGGTGCAATCAGGCATGGGCAGAACCGGGAGCTGGTTTGCACATCAGCAAACCGGAATCATCCCAGATGTAATGACGCTAGCAAAAGGACTAGGTAACGGTATCCCGATAGGCGCTTGCTTAGCAAAAGGGGAAGCCGCGGAAATTCTTACTCCTGGAACGCACGGATCCACCTTTGGAGGGAACCCGGTCGCCAGCCGAGCAGCTTTGGCAACCATTCAAACCATTGCGAAAGAATCGCTCCTAGAGAATGCCAAGCGGCAGGGAGATTTAATTACTAAACGATTAAAAGAAGCCTTTGACGGAAATAGCAGCATTGTTAATATAAGAAACAAGGGATTGATGATTGGCGTTGAGTTAAATGAATCATGTGGTCAGATCGTCGATTTAGCTCTCGAATCTGGCCTGTTATTGAATGTAACTGCCGATAGAGTGGTTCGTCTTCTTCCCCCTCTCATACTCACCGATAATGACTCAGAGGTGATGGCTGGCATGGTTGCAAGTGTGATCAAGAAGTTTCTTAGCAAATGACAACAAAATAATCGTTATGGCTAAACCAAGACACTTTCTTAAATTAAACGATCTATCTCCAGAGGAAATTCAATACCTCTTTGATAGAACTCGAGTCTTGAAAAGGAGATTCAAGTCGTACGAAAAAAATACGAGCCTCCAAGATCGAACGCTCGTAATGATTTTCGAAAAGAATAGTACTCGAACCCGACTTTCATTTGAGGCTGGAATTAATCAAATGGGTGGCAACTCGGTATATCTGAATACGAAGGACTCTCAACTTGGTCGAGGAGAACCAGTAGAGGACTCCGCACGAGTAATTTCACGAATGTGTGACCTGGTTATGATCAGAACGTATGAGCAAGCCATGATTGAGAAATTTGCACAGTATTCAACGGTTCCGGTGATCAATGGTCTGACCGATGATTACCATCCCTGTCAAATTCTTGCTGACATTTTCACGTTCATTGAACACGTCGGACCGATCAATGGAAAAACAGTTTCCTGGATCGGAGATGCGAATAACATGTGTAATAGTTGGATACAAGCGGCGGAGCTTCTTGACTTCACTCTACAGATTTCTTCACCCCCAGATTTCAGCCTGAAGAACAGAGAGTCTCTCGCTAAGAATGTTCATGTCTTTGAGGCACCAACCGAAGCGGTATCAAATTCGAACCTTGTCACTACTGACGTGTGGACCAGCATGGGATTTGAGGAGGAGCAACGGGAGCGCAAAGCGGCATTCGAAGATTGGCAAGTGAATGAAAAACTCATGAGGCTGGCAGCTCCTAACGCGCTTTTTATGCATTGCCTTCCGGCTCACCGCGGGGAAGAGGTTACCAGTGGAGTCATTGATAGCCCTCAAAGCGTTGTGTGGGATGAAGCAGAAAATAGATTACACACACAAAAAGCATTGATGGAATTTCTTCTATTTGGAGAGGTCAGAGATTGATAAGTCACTAGGATGCAATCATCCAATGTGGTCTAAATCGTTAAAAAAGGATCCAAAATGTTCAGAAAAGTATACATCTCAATCGTTGCCATGTTGATTTCATCCTCCGCGATTGCGGACCATCATGAAACCGCTACGGTTGAAGACGAGAAGGGTTGCAAAGTTTATAACCCAGCTCCCCAGCAAAATGAGTCCATTTCATGGGATGGTCAATGTAAAAATGGATTTGCGCACGGTAAGGGCACACTTAACTGGTTTATAAATGGCGAGCTCAAGGAACGATATGTTGGTGAGTTGGCTGACGGTTGGGCGGAGGGAGAAGGTACTTATATTTCGGATAACGGCACACGGTATCGTGGGCATTGGGTTCGAAGTAAACAGACTGGACAAGGACAGATTGTTAACCCAGATGGAAGTAGCTACCAAGGCGAGTGGCTCAACGGTAGACCTCATGGTGTCGGAACTTACAGAGCACCCAATGGGGAAATAACCGAAGGGGAGTGGGAAAACGGGAATCTTAAATACGAAACTGATGGTCGTAGGATTTAAACTTAGAACATGACGGGAACTATGAAGAAAATAAAAAAAGTCGTACTCGCCTACTCTGGCGGCCTTGATACCTCCGTAATTTTGAAATGGCTACAAGAAAAGTATGACTGTGAGGTTGTTACTTTCACCGCAGATCTTGGTCAGCGAGAAGAAGTTGAGCCCGCTCGCAAAAAAGCCAAAATGGCCGGGGTCAAACAAATCTTCATAGAAGATTTAAAAGAAGAATTTGTTAGGGATTACGTATTTCCCATGTTTCGAGCCAATGCCGTCTATGAGGGTGAGTATCTTCTCGGAACCTCCATTGCGAGACCACTCATCGCCAAAAGACTGATCGAGATCGCAAAAAAAACTGGAGCCGACGCGATATCCCATGGCGCAACCGGTAAGGGGAATGACCAAGTACGCTTTGAATTAGGCGCATATGCATTGATGCCCAACGTAAAAATCATCGCTCCTTGGCGCGAGTGGGATCTGCTTTCTCGAGAAAAACTTATAGGATTTGCAGAAAGTCATGGGATACCCGTAGACTTTAAGAAGAAAAAAGGTGGTGCGCCCTACTCCATGGACGCGAACCTTTTGCACATTTCGTACGAAGGTGGAGTGTTAGAGGACCCCAACTTTTCCCCAGAGGAAAGTATGTGGAGAATGACCAAGTCACCAGAGGCAGCGCCCGATAGAGGTCAAATCATCGAGGTAACCTACAAGCGTGGTGACATTGTAGCCATCAACGGCAAAAAAATGTCTGCGGCAAAAATACTCGATACACTCAACAAGCTTGGCGGCAAACATGGAATTGGCCGCCTCGATTTAGTCGAGAATCGATATGTGGGAATGAAATCTCGGGGTTGCTACGAGACACCTGGTGGCACGATCATGCTCAAAGCTCACAGAGCAATCGAATCACTCACTCTTGATAGAGAGGTGGTCGCCCTCAAGGACGACTTGATGCCTCGTTACGCGAGATTAATATACAACGGATATTGGTTTAGTCCTGAGAGAATACTGTTGCAAAACCTCATCGATGAATCTCAGTTAAACGTAAATGGTTCGGTGAAATTAAAACTTTTTAAGGGTAATGTGCAGATTCTAGGGAGAAAGGCAGCAGGCGATTCTTTATTTGATGGTCGCATCGCTAGCTTCGAAGATGACCAAGGAGCTTACAATCAAGCCGATGCGGAAGGCTTTATTAAACTCAATGCTCTGCGCCTCAGAATAGGCGCAAAACAGCGGAAGTTTAAGTAGCAATGACAACCATTACTGTTGTTAGGAAATCTAACGAAATCGCTATCGCTGCGGATACCCTTACAAAATGGGGGAGCGGCAAGGAGACTGCGAAGTACGTGGTAAATTCTGGAAAAATATTAAATTTCGGTGATAACTATTTAGCAGTAACGGGAAACGCCACGTTCAAATTAATATTGAGTGATTATTTCTCAGGCGAAGGACAAAATGCAAATCTCTCATCATCCGAAGAAATCTTCAAAACGTGGAATAAATTGCATCAAAAATTGAAAGAGTCGTACTTCTTAATGCCAGAAGAAGATAAGGATGACTCACTGGAGTCATCTAGGATGGACGTTTTAATCGCCAATCGCCATGGGATTTTTGGGGTGTCGGGTCATAGAACGGTGCAAGAATTTTCACGGTTTTACGCATACGGAAGTGGCAGCGACTACGCATTGGGGTCAATGTACGCCAACTATGAACTGCCAGATATCACGGCCGAACAGATAGCCAAAAAAGCGATTGAGGCGGCGGCTGAATTCGACGATGGGACAAGCATCCCAATTGATTCGCATTCAATCACTCTCTAATACGGACTTAAGGAGCTAAAAATTGCCTAGTTTTGATGCCGTTTGCGAAGTGGATAAAGTAGAACTAAGAAACGCAGTCGATCAGGCCAACAAGGAGATAGCCAACCGGTTTGACTTCAAAGGTTCAGACTCCAAAGTCGAACTTACTGAAGAGCTAAATATCAATGTTTACGCTGACGACAAATTCAAGCTTGAACAAGTCTACGACGTGCTCGCATCTAAACTATCAAAGCGTGGCGTTGATCTGAGATCAGTCTCTCGCGGAACAATTCAAAGTATCGGAGGAGATAAGGTTAAGCAAGAAGAAAAAGTAATCGCCGGGATTGATAAAGATCTTGGGAAAAAAATTATTAAGCTGCTCAAGGATAGCAAACTAAAAGTCCAAGGATCAATTCAAGGAGACATCGTTCGCGTCAGTGGATCAAAAAGAGATACCCTACAAGACGCCATTACACTCCTAAAGAAGGAAGTGCAAGACACGCCAATTCAATTCAAAAATTTCAGAGAATAAGTCTTACTCTGACTTCACAATCATCGCGTAAGCTGAGTGATTGTGAATGGATTCAAAATTTTCAGACTCAACGACGTACGAACTAATCCGATCAATCGCGTTTAACGATGTTGCTATATCACGCACCATATCCTCAACGAATTTCGGGTTGTCGTAGGCACGTTCCGTCACATACTTCTCATCGGGTCGCTTAAGCAAACCAAACAGTTCGCAAGATGCCTCCTTCTCAGCCACTTCGATAATCTCTTCAATCCAAACGTGTTCTTTTGTTTTAGCAGCAATCGTTACGTGAGATCTTTGATTGTGAGCGCCGTAATCTGATATTTTTTTGGAGCATGGGCAAAGGCTCGTAACTGGAATAATGACCTTCATCTCCAGACCGTACTCTCCATCCTTAATC
>Ga0255766_10004775_pt1 | contig 11414 bp, 8 predicted proteins | sample 071ome_23_FD_179966 | JGI IMG/M metagenome (GOLD analysis project Ga0255766, IMG submission 179966) | Coastal salt marsh microbial communities from the Groves Creek Marsh, Skidaway Island, Georgia - 071403BT metaG (version 2) | ecosystem: Environmental > Aquatic > Marine > Intertidal zone > Salt... | reverse complement strand
TTTCTGAGATTACAATTAGATAGTAATGGAAAATAATGAAGAATATCATCGGTGCCCTAAGTGTGGGTTTGTTTTGTGTGCTTGTCCCGAGGACTTCACTGGCAGTTCCTGTAGTGCCAAATTTTACACAGGGCTCGATGACTTCCCATACAGAAACAACGAGTACAGTAACAGAGACTATAAATTCAATAGACTATAACACAGGGTATCAATACTCTGTAACTGGGAATGGTATTACAGCATCAGGAAACTTATCACCTGGCACTGGAGCAAACAATGTAACTATTAATGGGGTGACTTCATCATGGACTGGATTAACAAGCAAACCATCATTCACTCAGACAACACCAGGAGCAGCGTTTCAGTTCACAGAAACGTATCAAGGTCCTGGTTTAAGTCAGCAAACGATTATTCAAAGAACCACAGAAATCAAAAGTGTCACAGACACAACAAGTATCTTCACGCAGTAATCTTATGTCTAACCAACCTTGCGATTGCCCCTGCCACTCTGGCGGAAACTGTAGGGGGTGTAAGTGCAACGGCAAGTCCGATCGCAAATAGTTCTGGCTCAGTAACTAACCAAGCGATCCAAGTCCTACAAGGTCCTTATATCACCAATCAGTATGGTGATGGTATTTCGTGTCAAGGTTCTACATTAAACGTCACCCCATTTGTGACTGGCAGTGGTTCATTCCAGAAACCATATGAACCCTGGTACAATGATCCTGTCTATGATATGAGAGACTTGAATGAAGATGGTTCTTTAGACAATCCAGGTGGTATTTTATACCATGTTCCCACTAGAACTGGTCAGAAGGACAACTATAATCTATCTGTAGGTGTGTCTGCTACATGGTCCAAACCATTAGACAAAGAAGCACAAGAACTCTGCCGAAAAGCAGCAGAGAAACATAATGCTTTGAGAGATCAAATCCTTGCTAACCGTAGATTGGAGTTTGAACTCACAAGATTAACCAAATGTGGTGAGTTGGCACAGAAGGGTATTACTTTCCATCCCAGATCACCTTACTATAAGATCTGTGCTGATGTTAGGTTACAGAACCCTCCTGGTGTTATTCCACCACACAGACATTCTATTCCTTCCCCTTCAACTTCCGTATCGCATGTGAGCGGATCCGCTGCTGCTCTCGGCGCTCCATTACAGATTCAACCTTCACCTTCTTCCCCCTCAAAGTAGCAATCTTCTTGACTACTTTCTTGACAGTTGGTTTAACTACTTTCAAAAGCAAATCGGCAACAGGTTTAGCAAAGATAGCAGTAGAAGTTGCTACTACAGCGATGCTTGCTGTAGTTGTCACCATATCTAATGGTGGTAAATACTTCTCGGTAAATGTTGGTTCTATACAACGTGGATCACTTACTAACAGTTCTTTGTACCACTGACACTGCTGCTCAGGTTCCCCCTCCACTTTGGTTCCAGGCACTGATGATGGCAGTGGCACCTGCGGTGGTGGTTGGGGTGCCTCTGGTTGCTTTTTTACTGGTGTTTTTGGCGTCTCTTTGGGACTAGTAAGAATAATCTCTTCTGGATTATACTCAATAGGATTAAAAGAGGGAGCAGTGCCATCACAGAATGTCACTGTCCCATTAGGATCATCTGCTATTAGATTCTTATTCTTTTTCGCATCAGGATGTGCCTCTACGCAACCAGGCAGTTGAATGATTGGTGTGCCTATGGTTGTTGTCGTATGAGGTATGGTTGGAACCACTGGAGGTGGTAGAGATTGGTTCCAGTTGCTTATATCTGGGATTCTAACATCTTGAATCCTGATATCTTCAATCATTATCAATAAAACCTTCTTCTACCAACCACTTCATCGTAAGTGGTGTGGGTTCATAAACTTCCCACATATTACCAGCAGCACATGCTTCAAGTGCTTTCATTGTCATACCTTCAGTTCTACCTGCCCATCCTGCTTCTGCTTCCCAAGGTACAGCAGATTTGGGATAAGTACGTTCTGCCATCTCACGCCACATGGCAGGAACTTCTTCCTCTGGTTTAATAATAGCAATGATAGAGTTCTTGATGCTGCCTGCCATACAATCTTGGGCAGCGTGCCATCCTTCGTGACGCATTACTGACATCAGAACACCAGGACGATGCATAAAAGCATCATTCAGATAGAAGTTATTACTGACAGTATGGTAGACACCACGATGTCCAGGTGGGAAATACTTCTCATCTGCTAGAAAAACCATAACTCCGACTTTATCAAGGGATACCAGCATCGAGTTAAACTCATCAGCAATGATATCAAAATCAGAACTAGGAAACTCTTTACGAATATCGTCGATATTCTTGATTTGTCGGACATTCTCGGTGCATTCTTGAACGATCATGCAACCAAGGGCATCCATAGTATAGTAACCCTTTTTCAGTTTAGATTCATTTGCCCAGGTTGATGCAGCAGTGACTCCTAGAATAGCAGTGTTAATGACACTAATACCTAGGAGTCCAAACAAAAACTTTTTCATTATTTTATGGAAGTGGGATTACACCACCAGTTGCTTTGGGAAGTTCTGGGGGTTTGGGCAGAAGTTCTTCTACAAGACCAGGAAGGATAGTTTTTACCTCCCCAATAGCTTGCTCTTTAACTCCTTCCATTATAGCATCTTTTTGGAGAAGCACATAAGCACCACCACCAATCAGAGCAACAGAAGTTAATCCAGATAGCAGTGCTACCACATTAATTAGTTTTTGCATCTTTCTTAGGTTCAATAGCAGAAACGACTTCTGGTTCTTTCTTTGCTGGTGCTTTTTGTGGAGCACCACCAGATTTAGCAGGACTTAATCCGAAGGCAGCGAGAGATCCAGAGAATACTGAAGCAATAAAAGTTGGATCAAAATCAAGAATCTTTTGACCGTTAGGAAGTCTAACGTAACTAAAAGTGAGAAGAGAAGCAGACCAGATAAGTACAACGACTTTCACCAGATTACCAAGGACTTCACTTTTATCTTCATGATGGTCTTGCTCTTCTACCTTTGCTGGTTTAGTGTCAGCCATAGGTATAGGAGTAAGGCAGCTCTATTTATTGTCTAAATAGGTCAGAACACAATATCTATGAAGCAGGAAGATGCCTCTTAGTAAGTTAGATAATTTCATCAAGAACACCCAGGGTCGTATTTTATATGTGAATCCTAACGATCTTGATGCCACTGATAGCATTGAGAATCAGGGTAACTCTCTGACACAACCCTTCAAGACTATTCAGAGAGCACTGCTGGAATCTGCCAGATTCTCTTATGTAAGAGGTAAGGATAATGACCTCTTTAACAGGACAACTATTATGTTGTATCCTGGTGATCACATCATTGATAATAGACCAGGATTTGCAATCAGAAATGTAGGTGGTGTTGGTAAAGTTGTAAGTCCATCTGGTTCTGAAACCGATGCTACAACCACACTCAACCTTAATTTAACATCAAACTTTGATTTAAGTCAAGAAGACAATATTCTCTATAAGTTTAATAGTGTCAATGGTGGTGTCATTGTACCAAGAGGTACATCCATTGTTGGTCTTGATCTCAGAAAAACAAGAATTAGACCTAAGTATGTTCCTAATCCTACCGATGATAATGTAGGACAATCTGCCATCCTTAGACTTACTGGTGGTTGCTACTTCTGGCAGTTCACCTTCCTTGATGGTCAAGATAATGAGTTGGTGTACACCGACCCTGCTACTTTTGACACAACTAACAGATCTCTTCCCACATTCTCTCACCACAAACTCTCTGCTTTTGAGTTTGCTGATGGTGTAAATGATGTTCCAGGATATAGTGGTCTGACTGACCTCAGCATGTATTATTACAAGCTGACACATGCTTTCCAAGCAGCAACTGGTCGTCCTGTTTCATTCCAATGGCCAAATGAGCAGGGTGATTTTGATAAAGTAAGACCTGAATATGAGATTGTCGGTGCTCTTGGAATTGATGCTGCTATTGTAACATCAATGTTTGCTGGTGATGGTGCAACTCCAACAGCACAGGTAACTGTTACAACACAAAACCCACACGGTTATACTACAGGAACACCCATTAAAGTTCGTGGGGTTAATGTATCTAATTATAATATCTCTGCGTTTGTCACATCCGTAATCAGTGACACATCTTTCACTTATCAGTTGCCAAGTTTCCCACCAAACTTGATTGCAACTCCAGATTCTTCTAACGCAACTATTACTATTGAGTCTGATACTGTTAGTGGTGCTTCTCCATACATCTTTAATGTATCACTGAGATCTGTATATGGTATGCAAGGTCTTCATGGTGATGGTTCTAAGTCTACTGGTTTTAGATCTATTGTTCTTGCACAGTTCACTGCTATCTCTCTGCAAAAAGATGACCGTGCATTTGTAAAGTATAATAGTAGTTCCAGACTTTATGATGGTATTGTTTACTCTAAAGTGACTGGTGGTGACTTGTCTGCTGGTGCAAGTTCTACTAACAGTGCAACTGTCTATCACCTAGATTCTGGTGCGGTTTATAGAAGTGGGTGGGAGACTACACACGTTAAGTTGAGCAACGATGCTGTATTCCAGATCGTTTCGGTGTTTGCTATCGGTTTCAACAAGCACTTTGAAGCATTAAGTGGTGCCGACGCATCTATCACCAACTCTAACTCTAACTTCGGTCAGATTGCTCTGGTTTCTGATGGTTTCAAAGCAGAAGCATTTAACCGTGATGACCAAGGATTCATCACCAATGTCTTCACACCAAGAGAAATCTCTGCTACTGAAAAGCAAGTAAACTGGTTGCAAATTGATGTAGGTCTTACAACTTCTGTAGGAATCTCCAGTCATCTTTATCTGTTTGGATATTCTGACCAAGACGTTACTCCCACATATGTAACCCAAGGTTTTAAGATTGGTGCAAGACATGGTGATACTTTATATCTTCCAGGAGAATCTGGTATTGGAACTTTAACTGCAACAATTCAGATGCCTAATAATCAGGTATCTGCTGCCTCTACAATTGCTTATGGATCCAAGTCTGGTATTAAAGAAACTTTAATTACATCTGGTCCTACAGATAATGAGTTGACACTTTCGGAAGATGTCGGTTTAGCAACTGGTGAGTCTATTAGAATTGTCAGTCAAACTGGTGATCTTCCCGAAGGATTAGATCCACACAGAGTTTACTACGCTATTAGAGCAGGAATTTCCACTATTAAGGTTGCATCTTCTTTCTCCGATGCTCTCAATGATAATGAAGTTTCTATAAACGGTGGAACTCAACTACTTGTTCGCAGTATTGTAGGTGACAAGAACGTTGGTGAAATTGGTAATCCAATTCAATACGATACCGTAAATAATAACTGGTTTGTTCATGTAAATACCAATAGTGACATTTACACTGGACTTTCTACTTTTACTAGCAGTTCTACTAATAGAACATATGTTAATAGAAAAGATGATACAAGAGGTCTTGAATCTAAGATCTATCGTTTAGGATATGTAATTCCCAAAGAATCTCAGGATGCTAGAGATCCTAGACAGGGATATGTCCTACAACTTTCTAGTCAAACTGGATTTGCTCAAACTGATTATGCAACTGCTACAACTTTGCAAAGATCTGATGTTCTCTATGATAGAAATCATAGTTTCATCTCTACATGTTCTGCATCTGGCAGTGTTGTAACATTTAGATCTGATTTCCCCCATGATCTAGACGTAGGTGATAAAGTCATTATCACGAACATTAAGAGTGACACTAATAGTGTTGGTGCTGCTAACAGTGGTTACAACGGTAAATTTCTTGTCACTGGTATTTCAGATGACCTTACATTTACAACAGGAACAATTGATGTTGATGGTGTAACTCACAATCCTGGTACATTTACAGATACCACTGGTTCTAGAAATCTTTCTCTGCCCAGATTTGAGAGAAATGATCTCCAGTCTAACTTCTTCATCTACAGAAGCACCATTATTAGTGGATATGAAAAAGATAAGTCTGACGGTATCTACGTTCTTGAATTGTTAGATGCAAATTATGCTCCTGAAGTGGAATTTACTGGTCAGAAGTATAAACCAAATATTGAAGATTACTACCCTCAGTTTGATAGAGACAACCCAAGTGCTAACCCACCTGCTGCAACTTCTTATGCTAAGAGAGCACCAGTTGGTTCTGTTGTAACTAACGAACAGAAGTATAGTCTAACAAGAAATACTATTGACTCACTGCTCAAAAAGTTAAAGTTAGGAAAAGAAGTAACCTCAGTCTCTGCTAATGCTGGCATCACAACATTAACATTTGCTAGAAGACATGATTTTAACGGTGTTCTGGGAATTACCAGTATCACTGACAATACTACATCATATGCAGATGGAGTCTATTATAATCAGAAGTTACTCAATGCAGGAACTTCTGTATGGCAAGGTGCAACTGCAAAAGTAACAGTATCTGGTGGTGTTATTTCTGATGTAGATATCATCAATTCTGGTGCTGGATACACAACTGGTAATACTGCACTTGATATTGAAAGCATTGGTGGTGAAGTTGGAATCGGAACCACAACTATTGCAATTTGTGAGGGTGATGTAGTTCAAGTCACTGGCATTGGAACAACTGCCAGCACTCACTACAGAATTGCAGAAGTCACCAGCACTCAGATTACGATTGCTAAAACATCTACAGATCCCGTAATTAACGTTGGATCTTACGTTTATCATGTCGGTGTTGGTGTAACTATTTCCAGCACAGATTATGATGCAACTACTGGAATTACTACATTTACATGCAGCAATCCACATAACTTGATTGCTGGTAATAAGTTTGAATTGTTAAATGTAAATGATGCAAGACTTGGTGAATTTACAGTTCGTGAAAGAGTAGGAATCAATACCTTTACTTCCATCACCACAAGTGAAATTACTTCCCCATATTATCTTTATAGGCATGGATTGGAAGCAAATCAACAACCTGTTCCTGTAACAGAAGATTTTAGTGGTGGCAGATCTTTATCAGTCTATGGTGGTGTGAGTGATCAGATTGTTGATGCTCTTACTGCTACGGGAACAGCAATCAAACTGCCCAATGTTAATCTGGCAACTACTAGAAAGTTTGCTTTAGGTGATTATATTCAGATCAATCGTGAGATCATGAGAGTCGTAAGTTCTACTCTCGGTGGTGTAAGTAGTGATGAGATTACTGTTGTTCGTGCAATGTTTGGCACCAGAGCAGTTGCTCACGATGCTGGATCTAGAATCATTAAGATTAAACCACTTCCTCTAGAATTGAGAAGAAACTCCATCATGAGAGTTTCTGGTCATACCTTTGAATATCTTGGTTATGGTCCTGGTAACTATTCCACAGGTTTGCCACAGGTTCAGACAAGAACTTTGACTGATCTTGAAGAATACCTCTCTCAAGCACAGGATAGAAGTGGTGGCATCGTTGTTTATACTGGTCTGAATAATGACGGTGATTTCTACATCGGTAACAAGAAAATTAACTCCTTCACTGGTACTGAAGAGACATTTAACGTTCCCATCCCCACTGAAACTGGAACACAATTAACTGGATCTAGTGTAAGATTTGATGAAGTTAGTATTACTAATGGACTCTCTGTTGAGGGTGGTGAAAACAATAATATTCTCAGTAGTTTTGATGGACCAGTCAACTTTGGTTCCGAAGTTACTCTGGGTGGAGATGTAGAAATCAATGGTAGTCTTACACTTTCTGGTGGATTGACCATTGATCCAACTGTTCCTGCAACACCAACATTTGGTAATCTTAGACTTGGACAAACCACATTAAGCACACTTGATGTTGCAAGTGGAGATCTTGAGTTTAATGCTGGTATGGGATCTTCGGTTGGTATTAATACTACCACCACAGTTGATGGTGATTTGTTTGTAACGGGTAACATCACTGCTTTCTTCCCATCTGACGAAAGACTTAAGGATGATATTCATGCCATCTCAGATTCTGCCGATAAAGTTGATCGTCTGAGAGGTGTGCATTTCATCTGGAATGAAAATGCAGGTGAAGGTAAGAATGGTCAGAAAGACATTGGTGTTATTGCTCAAGATGTTGAGAAAGATTTCCCAGAACTTGTCTATACCGACAAGCATGGAGTTAAAAAAGTTCGTTATGAAGGTTTGATTCCTGTTCTCATTGAAGCAATTAAAGACTTACGCAAACAAATCTCCGATTCCACATACGAACCACCAGCTAAATAGATAAAAAAGGGTCTTTGTAGACGATGCCTAATAATTTTAAGACCGTCGTTAATTTTAGGGACGGTATTCAAGTTGATAATGATGACATCGTTTCATCTAACGGTTTCGTTGGTATTGGATCAACTCTTCCTAGAGATACTCTAGATGTAAGAGGAAATACCATTATTGATGGTAACGTCACTGCATCTACATTGAATGTTAGTGGTGTTAATACACTGGGGACTATAGAGGGGACAACTCTAACAATCAGTGGTGTAACAAGCATCGGTAATCTTACCGTTGATTCTGCTGGTATTGTTACATCGGTGAGTGGTGTTCTTACATATTATGGTGATGGTGGAAGATTACTTAACCTACCAACATCACAGTGGGTTGATACTGATGTAGGTCTTGGATTTACTAGCATTTATGCCGCAGGGAATGTTGGCATGGGCACGACAGATCCCCGTGCTACTGTACAAATTGGGCAAAACATTCAGGCAGATGGTCCTACTGGTGTAATTACGGCATCTGCTTTTAATGGACCTCTTCAAGGGACGGCATCTTATGCAACAACAGCAGTAAATGCTCAACAATTAATTGGAACTCCAGAAATTACTGTCAGTAATATTGTTGGAGCATCCGCATCCATCACTGGGTTTATTACTGCTACAACCAGTCTTTCCGTCGGTTCTGCTTTCCAAGCAAATGCAGGTGGTTTAGTTACAGCAACCACTTTCTATGGTTCTTTGCAAGGTACAGCAACTACAGCAACTGGCGCTCAATCACTGATCAATAATCCAAATGTTGTTGTAACAAGTATTGGTTCTTCTGCGGCATCTCTGAAACCATTCTATCTCTACAGTGCTGGCATTTCTACCTTTGAAGGTGATCTTGCTATTTTAGATCAACTTGGAGTTGGCACAATTCAACCTGCTGGATCTTTCAAGTTAGATGTATATGGAAGTAGTCGTTTAAGAGGAAACTTAAACGTTGATAGTCTGTCAGTTGATACATTTACCTTTGGCAACAGTGTTATTAGTGGTGGTAACATCAATGCTACTGCTGGAGTCAGCACCTTCATTGTAGTCGACTCTCCAACTGTTTATGCCTCTGATCAACTGAAGGCAGGATCTAGTTCTGCTCCAGTTCAGGCACTTGACGTAGACGGTAGTGCTATTGTTACTACTTCTATTGGTATTGGTAACACATTCCCTCAGTCTGAACTGCATATCTCAACTGTAGATCTTTCTTCTCAGCAGGGTAACGCACTGATTGAGGGAACAGTTGCTATTGGTACTAATTTTGTTCCCACTGGTGGCGCATCTATCGGTCCAGTCTCTATCTATAGAGATGCTTGCCTATATGGTAGTGGTGTTGGTATTGAAAGTGGATCTCCACGTGGATCTATTGATGCCCAATACGCACCAACTCCATTCATCTTACCTACATTCACCACAACACAGAGAAATAATATTTCTCCAGTGTATGAGGGTTCTATCATCTATAATTCTACGACAAAGACAGTTCAGTTCTATAACGGCACCATTTGGGCTAACATCTAATCCATGGCACTAACTATTGTTTCTACTGCCACACAGGTATTCACTGGTGTATCTACTGCTGGTGGATTCTCTTTTGCCGATTTAAGAAACTTAGGGTTTTTTGAATCAACGGAACCAGTTTCTCTTGGTTCGTGTTACTTAGATTACACAGTTGGTGTTGGTTCTGATCCTTATGATCCTGTTATTGGGGTATCTACCTATAACACTGGTATCCCATCTACGGGAACAATTTCACCGACAGATTTAGTTGGTGCCGTAAGAGAACTTAGGTTAGATGTTAGTGGTTCTGGAAGTAAGGTTGACTTAAAGAACTTAGCATTTGGTGCAGAACAGACAAACAATATTCGCAAAAATATATTCATTAGCACAGAGTGTGTCATTTCTTCCGATGATCCCAATACTGCTGCGTTAAGTTTAACTGGTGGATACAATAATCTCAGATTAACCATTAGTGGGCAACTTCTTGGTGCTGCTGGTTTTGGAGCAACACAAAATACTGGTGGCAATGGTGTAAATGGTGGTGATGCTCTGAATATTATTAATAACTTAGGTATTGGTGCTAAGATTCAGGTAACCGAAACTGGACAACTTAAGGCAGGTGGGGGTGGTGGAGGAGCAGGTCAAAATGGCGTTACTGGATCTTCTGCCCAATATGCTTGTGGTAGTGGATGTAACGGATGCCAAGAATCTTGCCGTGGTGGGTGTTGCTATGACTGCGGTGGTGGATTTTTCTGCTGCTTTAATCCTTGCTGTAGCACTTATACTAACTACTGTACTGCTTCTGGTGGTTCTGCTGGACAAGGTGGTGCTGGTGGATTAGGTAGAGGTGGAAACTATCCCTCTGGAACTTTAGACGGTGCTGCTGGAACTGCTGGTCAAGCAGGTAGCAATGGATCAGGTGCTGGTACAGATGGAGGTAACGGAGGTTCAGGTGGAGAATATGGACAACCTGGCAATCCTGGTAGTGTTTCTCCTGATGGATCTATAAGTGACACCGTTTCATATTCACATAGCACTCAAAGAGAAAATGATTATAGAAGTGGTGTATTTGTCAATAATCTGACATCGTTCACTACAATGACAGTGACAGTTAATTATGGTTGGAGTGGAAATCTCTCTGGTTCTTTATCACAATCTCTTACCATTAAAGACTCTAGCAACAACGTTATTGCTTCTGGATCTGGTTCTGGCAGTTCTGGATCATTTACAGTTTTTGCTACATTAGAACCAGCAAAAACATATTATTTCTTTAGTGAAGCATCTTCATCATATGGAGCATTTGCAGAAAGAACCGCATATGGAAGTATAAGTTATAGTGGTGCCGTTAGTGGTGGTGGTGCTGGTCCTGGTGCAGGTGGTCAACCAGGATATGCGATCACTGGCGCATACGGACTGGCAGGATTTATTGCTGGTATTGTAACTGGAATCCTCCCAGAACCTACATATGGATTCACAACGTCCGCAAATGCTACCGTTGGATTTGCTGGAACTCAGCAAGTTTGGGAGTTCGTTAGCACTGGCAGCACAGAAATGTCTATTGCCAAGACACAAAACGTCGATCTACTTGTTGTCGGTGGTGGTAGTAATGTAGTTTCAGGTGGTAGAGGTGGTGGAGGTGGTGCCGTTCAGTATAGGCAACTGCTTACACTTCAGGGTGGTAGATAT
>Ga0255766_10004758_pt1 | contig 11445 bp, 9 predicted proteins | sample 071ome_23_FD_179966 | JGI IMG/M metagenome (GOLD analysis project Ga0255766, IMG submission 179966) | Coastal salt marsh microbial communities from the Groves Creek Marsh, Skidaway Island, Georgia - 071403BT metaG (version 2) | ecosystem: Environmental > Aquatic > Marine > Intertidal zone > Salt... | reverse complement strand
CAAGTAAAGTTTGGTGATCGTATTATCCCCCTTGTTTCAGATGATATAAATTTAGAAAATTATGTGGCTGAAACTGATTTACTCATTGGCGGTGTTTTAATTCCAGGTGCCAATGCTCCTAAATTAATTACAAAAGATATGCTTAAGGTCATGAAGAGAGGTTCTGTAATTGTTGATGTTGCTATTGATCAAGGTGGATGTGTAGAAACAAGTAAACCAACAACCCATGCTGACCCTACTTATGTTATCGATGATGTTGTTCATTACTGTGTTGCTAATATGCCAGGAGGAGTTCCAAGAACTTCGACTCTCGCTTTAAATGCAGCAACATTACCTTTTGTATTGCAGTTAGCTCAAAGTGGTTATCGAGATGCTTTAAATAGTGATGCCAATTTTCTTGCCGGTTTAAATGTGTGCCAAGGAAATGTTACATATAAGGCGGTAGCAGAAGATTTGGGTTATAATTTTGTTGATCCAAGCACAGCAATAAATTAATCTTGCAACAATGACAAACTCAAATGATGAGTTGATGATGGAGACGATGTATTGGTGGGGAATACCAACATTGTTTCGATGTGAACATCAAAAAGATATATCAAAATGTGATATTGCTCTTGTTGGAGTGCCTCATAGTACTGGTAACGGTACAACTGAAAGAGATCAACATTTAGGCCCTAGAGCAGTTAGACATGTATCAGCTGGATTAAGAAGAGTGCATTTAGATTTCAATATTAATCCGTGGAAACAAAAAAAAATATTTGATTTAGGTGATGTTGCACTTCCTCATGCAAATAACAATGAACGATGCATTGAAGATATTACAAATTTTTATGAGAGAATTGCAAAAGAAAAAAAACCAGTTGTATCTATTGGTGGAGATCATTCTATCACAGGTGGTATTCTTCAAGGTTTAGGAAGTAATAATCTAGAATTAACAAATGGAAAAAAAATATCATTCCTTCATATTGACGCTCATACTGATACCTTTAGTCAATTGGATCATTTCATGGGTGCAAAAAAAAGTGCTGCGCATTGGGGTGCTTACTTAGTTGAACAAGGCATTGTAGATCCAAAAACTAGTATGCAAATTGGTATGCGTGGTAATCCTAGAACGTTAGATTGGTTGCAGCCAAGTTATGATCTTGGTTACAATGTAGTAACGATGGATGAATTTAAAAAAAGAGGAATTGATGATGTCATTAGAGAAACTTTAGACAAAATAGGTGATAATCCTGTTTATATTACGTTTGATTTAGACTCACTTGATGCAACTGTAGCTCCTGCCGTTTCAAACATTGAGCCAGGATTTACTGGTTTTAGTGTTGATGAAGCAAAAGCACTAATTCAATCCGTCAAAAACAAAAATGTTATCGGTGGTGATGTTGTATGTTTAATGCCGACTAAAGATCAAAAGAATAATATCACGTCAATGGTAGCTGCTTCTATTATGTTTGAGATTATTAGTGTAATTGCATATAATTAAATGTTTTCTTATCAACAAAATAAAAACTTGTATTTAGCAATTAGTTCAACGTTAGTTTTTATTTTATACTTAGTATTTGCCTTACAAGATATTAGTAGTTGCTTTTATCTTGAAGGTGAAAATAATTCATTAGGTCTATCATTTTACTACACTAAGGTAATAGTTCTAAATTTTTTTGAGATTAGAAATCAAGAACAACTTTCTTGTTACAGTGAGTTTTTAAAAATTTGGGATATTGTATTCGCTGCTATTTATACCTTGATGTATGCATCATGGATTGCATTCTTTTTTAAAAAAATAATTTTGCTTGCAATTCCTTTTTTGGCGATGATTTGTGACTGGGTAGAAAATTATTCAGAAATACTGATGTTAGAGACGTATTTAAGTGCAGGTTTAATATCTGAAAGTTTGATAAGGGTAGGTTCAGGAATAAATTCTTTGAAATGGATCTTTTTTTATTTAACCTATTTATTAATAGTGACTGGAATAATTTTAAAAATTAAAAACTATTTTAAAAAAAATTAAGTATGAAAAAATATTCTCAGCATCAAAAGCCTATAGATGGAGAAAGTCGAAAACTAAATTCACCTGTTATCTGTTATCCAAATGATACAATAAACATTCCATATTGGGATAATTATCAACAAGCAAGAAAAGAGCTTGAAAAAATCGATGAAGTCGTAATTCCTCCAAGAGATGCAAAATGTTTTGATGTTAAAGCAGGGTATTTTTTTAGAATAGAAAGTATTGATGGTCCTCAAGTTGGGGATCTAAATTTGTTCAATGCAAATAATTACAAAGAAAAGTTTTATTCAGGTAAAACGCGTGCTTTACACGGAACACATCTTTCGCTTAAAGATCAAATGTGGAGCACCCTTCCTTATTTGAGACCACTAGCGACTATTACATATGATACTCTAGATTGGTACGGATTTGATAAAGATGGAGGATCAGTTCATGACGTTATAGGAACAAGGTGTGATCCATACACGAATAATTTAATTTCAAATAATCAATATCATTATTGTTGCCACTCAAATCTTACACGAGCTTTAATTAAAGAGAGGAATTTACAAAAAGATGAAGCTGAAAATTTAGTTCATGATGTTCTCAATGTATTCATGTGTACAGGTTTTACTCATGATACACATCAATATTTTATGAAGGCAAGCCCCGTGAGACCGGGTGATTTTTTGGAATTTTATGCTGAAATAGATTTGTTGGGAGTTTTATCTGCTTGTCCTGGTGGTGATTGTAGCGCTGAACATTCATCAGATACTGCCCAGTGCCATCCTTTAAAAGTATCAATATTTAAAACAAAATCTAACATTTTAAATGAGTGGACATCTCCTGCTGTATCAAAATATAATCAAACACACGGGTTGTGAAAATTATTTATAAACGCGCTTAACTCTTTTTGTAATAGAGGTAAGAATTTCATGAGGAATGGTGCCGCATTGTTTTGCTAAACTATCGATTCCAAATGTATGATTGAATATTTCTATGTAATGACCTACTTTTAAATGATTACTGTTTCTTGTGATATCAATCGTAATCGTGTCCATGGAAACACGACCTAAAATTTTATACTTATATTTTTTTGCATGCACTTCTCCTACATTACTTAATAATCTAGAAATTCCATCTCCATACCCAATCCCAACTACTGCTACTTTTAATTTCTTAGTTGTTTTATAGGTTTGATTGTACCCAATATATTCATTTTTACCAATTTCTTTAATCTGCAGTATTTTTCCTTTTAATGAAGCAACGGGTTTTATTATTTTTTTCATTTTTGTGTTTTGGTGACCGCCATACAAAGAAATACCAGGCCTTACGAGATCATAGTGGTAATCGTTTCCTAAAATTAATGCGAATGAATTGGAGAGACTTTTAATATTAACGTTAAGTTGTTGATCAATTGCTTTTCTAAATTTTGTATTTTGAACAGTGTTATAATAGTTTTTGGATTCATCGGAGCTTGCCAAGTGACTTATTAAAATATGAAAATTTTTTTTAAATTTTAAATCTAAAAAATCTTTAAAATTTATACCAAGTCTGTTTATTCCTGTATCGACATGTAATCCAAATTTTAATTTTTTAAATTTTGCGATGTTTTTCAGAACGAAATTACATTCCTTTATATCATTTAATATGGGTATAATTTCGTGCTTGTTAAAAATAGAAATGTTATTACTTTCTAAACCATTCAATACATAAATATTAGCAGTTGATCTTTTTTTTCTTATTTCCAGGGCCTCTTGTGTTGTTGCTACAAAAAAATGTCTGCAACTTACTTTATAAAGTGCATCAAAAACATCTAATACTCCTAGACCATATGCATCGGATTTAATTGTTGCAGCACAAATTGATCTATTTGCTAATCTGGATAGCTTTTTATAATTATATTGAAGGTTTTTTAAATTTACTTCTAAAATAGAATTATGATTAGTCATGCATCAACAATATCACATAATAGATAAGAATATCTATTACAAAGAAACATAAACTTTACTCTTTAGTGATTAACTAAATTTTTTTGCAACTGAGGACATTATCTTCAGCTTTTGAATCGCAAGATCTCTAGACAAATGTCCTAGTCCACAATCTGGAGCTAAAATTAGTTGCTCTTTTGAAATATATTTAAGTGACTCGTTAATTCTATTTTCAATTTCTTCTTCAGTTTCAACCGAAGAACTAGCAATTTTGACCACACCAAAAATTATTTTTGTGTGCTCATAATCAGATAATAAGTGCAAATCATTATAACGGTGAGCATCCTCAATTGAAACACTATCAATGATGGAGTTATCCAGTGCCTTTGCTATTTTTTTATATGAGTCTAACGGCGCTTTCGGATAGTCGACAGCATCTATTTTATCAGGATAGCCACAGCAAATATGTGTGATTTTTTCAATACTACTATCATTGATCCCTTCAAAACATTTTTCAAGATTACGAATTCCAAAGTTTAGAGCATTTTCTGGCTTGCGTGCAAAAAGAGGTTCATCAACTTGTATAAATTTACATCCAGCTTCAACTAATCTTTTGATTTCAACGTTGATTGCTATAGCTAAATCATGACCCATTTCATCATCTGCCTTGTAATAAGTATTGGCTATCGTGTCCGTAATAGTCATTGGGCCTGGTATGGTTACTTTGATAGGAGTAGAGGTTAGTGCTTGATTGTTTTTCCATTCTTTAACTAAAAATTCTTCTTTGGCCTTAACTTTATTGGTAATAGTTGGAAGCCAGCATTTATAGTTTCCTGTTCTTGCAACTTTCTCTGTTAGAGTTTCAAAATCTACACCCTCAAGATGACGACAATGATAATGTATGTAATTTTCTCTTCTTACCTCTCCATCAGTAATGATATCAATCCCACATTCTTCTTGATCTTGAATTACTTGCTTTGCTGCTTTTGAGAAAATTGCGTCTGCTTCATCACCCATCTTATTAACTTCTTCTTCATAATATTTAGTTGGGTTTGCTGTGTCTGTACCTCCAGATGCATTAAACCAATCCGTAATTTTTAGAAAAGATGGTTTTGGGAATGCGCCTATTACAGTCGTTAACATGCTGTCTTATAACACTGTTCTTGATTGAGATCCATTAACTCTTGAGACACCATCTTTCGAAATTTGTAAACTTGATAATTGTCTATCTTGATGTCTTAATCTATGACTCATTAACTCACTTAACAATTTCATTTTAATTTCTGTAAAATTTTTATCTTCTGCAAGATTGTTCATTTCTAAAGGATCATTTTCTAAATCAAATAATAAGGAAGGTAAATTTGGAAAATGAACATATTTCCATTTTTTATTTCTTATACAAATCAAATGACACTCCTCGGGACTTAAAATCGATTCATCAACAAAATTTGAATAGTGTTTTTCGCTAAAATCAAATTCAAAAACAACATGAGGTTTGATAGAATCGCGTGATCCGTTAACGGTATATTCTAGCAATGACTCACCACTCCAATTTATAGGCACATCAATATTTAAATACTCAAGAATGGTTGGTGCTAAATCAACTGACTCAGTAAAATCTTCTATTTGAAATGTTGATCCACTTGGGTTGGAAATCATCAGAGGTATTCTGTAAGATGAATCCCACCATCCCAATTTACCCCACAAGTTATTTTCTCCTAACAATTCACCGTGATCACTAGTAAAAACAATTAACGTATTTTCTAATAGATTGCGATTTTCTAAACATGCTAATATCCTACCAATATTGTGATCTACCTCAGCACACATTCCAAGATAGACTGCTATAAGATTTTTTTTATCCTGTTCGTTTAAATCTTTGTAACGCACCTCCTTATATGAGTCTTCATTAAGAAATTTTCTTGCCATTTCCTTTATGAAGGGGTGTCCGTCTAACATTTCTTCATACGAACTACTTTCGGGAGGTAAATCAATTAGATTTGGGTCGATGAGACTGTGCCACGGTTCAGATACAAACATAGGGGGATGAGGTCTTAAATAGGATACATGATAAAAGAATGAATCATTAATACTTTCTAAATTTTTAATAACTTCATTTGTAAGAAATGTTGTATCAGAATGTTCTGTTGGAATATCCCAAGGTTTAAAAATATATCCTTTACCCTTTTTGGGTGTATCGCGCACGTACAAATCATGAGGATGATTAATGTCATAATTTTTTTCTTTTAAAAAATTTGCCCATGGCACAGGATTGCCCTCAGGTAGATGACATACAGGATCAAAGCCTTCCATTGGAGATTCATAAGTAAATTTTTTTTCATCAATATCATCAAGAAATCTTGGATCCCAAGTTGTATCAGTGTATCCGAATAATTTAGGATCATATCCAACTTTTCGAACTTCTTTGGCAATATTTGTAAATCGTTTATCTAGAGGTGAACCATTTCTTACAGATCGATGAATAAAAGGATACAGTCCTGTAAGCATTGTTGCTCTTGCTGGTCCACAAGGAACAATTCCTGTAAAATGAGATTTAAATACTGTACTAGTTTTAGCAAGTTTATCTATATTTGGTGTCAGTGCATATTTGTGGTTCATAAAACCAAAACAATCCCATCTCCACTGATCAGCACATATAAATAAAACCGATTTTTTAGTATTTCCCATTAAGTTTAATAATAAAGTACAAGATATGGTGTTATCAATTAAAACAATACACAATTTATGTAAAAAATTTGTAATAAATCTAATATATTTTTTTGATAATGATTAAAAAACGTATACAAAAAGTAGACGTTTATTCTTAATTAAGGAGAAAATAATATGTTTAAAAAATTACTTTTAGCATTAATTTTTTCTACTAGCACAGTTCTATGGAGCGTAAGCTCGTTTGCTGGAGGGCATTGTACAGGCTCAACAATGAACGATGGACTTAAAGGTGGAAAATATCCTCAACAATATGAGCTTTCAGAATACGAAAGTGCTGCAGGTTGTAAAATGCAGTTTTCTGAAAATCCAAATATTACGAGTATTAATGCATCAATCCAAGGTAACAAAGGTCTTGCTGGAGTAGCAGACCGTCTACCTGCAGAACCATTAGTAGTTGTTCCTTACGACTCGATTGGATCTTATGGTGGTACCATTAACTTTTTATCGAATGCAACTGAAGCAGGTACTTCAGATATGTTGTCTACAAGACACGTAAACTTATTACGTTTTGCTGATGACCTATCAACAATTGTTCCTAACGTTGCGAAAGATTATGAGTGGAATGATGATTTCACTACATTAACTTTCATGCTGAGAAAAGGTCACAAGTGGTCAAACGGTGAACCTTTTGTAGCAAGAGATGTTGAGTTTTGGTACGAAGATATGATGATGAACCCTAAGATTAGGGAGAAACCATATCCATACCTATTAGTTGGTGGCGAGCCAATGACTGTTGATGTAATTGACGACCAAACAGTAAGGTTTAATTTGCCTTCACCGTTCCCTGGTCTTACAGCTACTATTGCATGGTCATATAACCAGTTCTTCCTACCTTCACATTTCCTAACTCAGTTTCATCCTGAGCTAGACTCTAATGCGGATGCAAATGCACAAGCATTAGGTTTTGAAGATGGTTGGGATGCACTAGCTGCATATTATGGGAACTCTGGTTGGACGGATACTCCAACCCCAATGCTAAGAAATCCAAACTTAGTAGGTGGTTTAGAATATGCTGCTTATCCATCATTAGAAGCTTACATGACAATTGAAGATACAACTGAAGGTCGTGTGTATGCTGCTAATCCTTATTTCCACCAAGTTGACACTGCTGGAAATCAACTTCCATATATTGATTATCAAAATGAAAGATACATCAATGAAAACGAAATCAGATTGTTAAAACTGGTTAATGGTGAAGTTGATTACAAATCTCAATCAGTACAACTTGAGTCCGCACCACAGCTATTAGATGGAGCAGAGTCAGGTGGATATAGCCTTCAAATCAACCCAGGTTGTGGCGCTGCTTTATTCAGCTTCAACGTAAATCATCCAGATGATGCTAAACGTGCTGTTTATGGTGATATCCGTTTCCGTCAAGCAATGTCAATTGCGATGAATAGAGACGAGATTAATGATGTTGCATATTATGGTCTAGGTAAAGTGGAACAGTTTGTTGGTTTTTCACCAGCACCTGATTTCGTTCCAGAAGATATCAAAATGCATATGACACAATATGATCCTGCTGGTGCTAATGCACTTCTTGATGAAGTAGGCTTAAAAGATGTTGATGGCGATGGTTTTAGAGAACTTCCTAATGGAGATGCTCTAGCTATCAATATTGATTACGCTACTCAAGGTATTGGTGGAGTTGAAGTTGAACTTGTTGCAAGATACTTTAATGAAGTTGGTGTAAAAACAACTTTCAAAGAAGTAACTCCAGATGAGTATCGTGGTTCGCAAGCTGCTAACCAACTTGATGTTCACGTTTGGGACAAAGGTCAACCTCTAGCGATTGTTGCTGGTAACCCTGAAACATTTAAACCACCGTTTGGTAACTACTTTAACCATACGCAAGGTTTACAGTGGGCAGCTTACATTGACAGTAACGGATCTGAAGGTATCGAACCTCCTCAATGGGTTTATGACCTAAGTGATGGAATCGATCAATTCCAGTCTTATGCTTTAGGAACTCCTGAGTCTAACGAATGGGGTCAAAAAATTGCAACAATGTTAACAGAGCAAAGCTTGTTAATTGGAACGGTTAAAGCACCTTTCCCAACTTATCACAGAAATGCACTGAAAAACTTTACGCAATTTAAAACTACTTCATATGAGTATTATAGAACGTATCCGTATCTTGCTACTCAGTGGTGGTTAGACGAGTAATTAAGTTAAATATACTTTACAAAAGCGGCAATTTTATATTGCCGCTTTTTTTAATATTAACTATTCTCTTTTTTGAATTTTAATTATGATCAATTTTATACAATTTACGTTAACAAGAGCAGGATTATCGATAGTCACGTTGTTGTTAGTTTGTTTTATTGTGTTCTCTTTAATGGAATTAGTGCCAGGCACATGCGCTGAGAGATATCTAGCTTTTAAAAATACACAAGGCTCACAAATTACCTACGAAGATATCGAAAAAGAGAAAATACGTTTAGGCCTCGATAAACCTTTCTTGTACCGCTATGGTAAATGGGTTTCTGATATAGTCTTAAAAGGTGATTTTGGTGATAGTTGTATTTTACGAATGAACATCAATGAGCTTCTTAGTGGCAGGTTTGTGTTATCTCTAACAATATGTTTAGTCGCTCTGATATTTTCCTATCTCATCGCCATACCTGTTGGTATTATATCAGCCACGACGAAATACGCATCGTTGGATACAACTTTAAAGTTTATTAGTTATTTAGGAATAGCTCTGCCAAATTTTTTAGTCGCCTTATGTATAATGTTATTTATGACAGTTTTTTATGGAGATACGATGACAGGTTTATTCTCACAAGAATACGAAAATCAACCCTGGTCAACTGCTAAAGTAATGGACTTTTTAAGTCGTGCTTGGTTACCTATTTTTGTGCTAGGCTGGAACGCTACGGCTTTTGCATTGCAAACTGTTCGAGCACTTATGCTTGATGAAAATGATAAACTTTATGTTATGGCAGCGAGAGCAAGAGGTATATCAGGCATGAAACTTTTATGGAGGTATCCTGCTAAACATTCTCTTGGACCTGTCATTAATTCTATAGGTTTTGATCTAAATCGAATATTTAGTGCATTACCAATTGTTGCATTAATTTTAATTTTAACAGAAGCTGGCGCCTTATTAATAGAGGCTTTAGCTAGATCAAATGATCAACAATTAGCTGGAGCAATTATATTTTTATTAACAGCAACAATTGTATTTGTTAATTTTGTTACAGATGTCTTATTAGCAATTATGGATCCAAGGATTAGAAAAGGGGTAATGGGTGGAAATTAGCTCTAAGAAAAAAGAGGCTTATTACACTGCAACACAGATGCAGTTGGTTAGAACACGTTTTTTTGGAAATAAATCTGCAATGATTGCTGGATCAATATTACTCTTTATGATTGTGTGCAGTTTATTTTCTGATTTTTTATCACCTTATGATCCAACTATTGCTGGAAGAGATAAAGATTATGAAAATGGAGCACCACAAATTCCAATGTTTTGGGATGAAAATGGATTTTCTCCAAGGCCCTTTTTACACACATTAACAAAGTATCGTGGAGCTGATACAAATTTTAGATGGGTGTATAAAATTGATACTGAAAAAAGAAGATATGTTTATTTTTTTGTAAAAGGTTGGGAGTATAAAACTTTTGATTTTAATATTAATTTGCCGGGTACAGCTTTTGATTTTAAAATCCCTGGATTTTCAAATGATCTACATTTGTTTGGAGTGAAGGAGGGAGGGATACACATATTTGGAACTGACAAATCAGGAAAAGACCTCTTTAGTCGAACATTAAGTGCCATATATATTTCTCTTGCTGTTGGAACCTTAGGTGTTTTTATATCCTTTGTACTATCATTAATTATTGGGGGGATATCAGGATACTACGGAGGATGGATTGATAGCTTATTGCAAATGTTTACTGATGCCATTAGGACAGTCCCCCCTATACCTCTATTTATGTGTCTTGCTGCTTTCGCGCCCTTAGAGTGGAGTTCGGAGTTAAGGTTCTTTTTTATTTCCTGCTTGTTGGGATTAATCTCATGGCCAACCCTAGCAAGACGTGTGAGAACACATTTATTAAGTGAGAGAAGTCAGGAATATATTTTAGCAGCAAAAATGTGTGGTGCATCTTCAACACATATAATTGTTCGTCATCTTCTTCCTAGTTTTACAAGTTACATCATAGTTGATTTAGTCATAAGCTTTCCTTACATGCTTTTATCAGAAACAGCATTAAGCTTTATTGGTCTAGGATTGAGGGAGCCCGTAAACTCATTAGGTGTATTGCTACAAAATGCTACCAAAGCTGATGTCTTGCTTAATTACCAGTGGTATTTCATCCCAGTTTTCTTTCTTGTCGTCTTAATATTAACATTTGTATACGTGGGTGATGGTCTCCGCGATGCTGCAGATCCTCACAAAACAAAACATTAAAACTATGAGTCATCTTTTAGAAATAAAAAACCTTGATGTAAAATTTGATACTGATGAGGGTCGTATTACAGCAATAGATAACGTTTCATTAAAATTAGATCAGGGCAAAGTGCTTGGCATAGTTGGGGAGTCTGGATCAGGTAAGTCTGTTACAGCTAAATCTATAATGCAACTTAATCCTGGTAATACAATTTATAATGATGATGCCCAAATAATTATTGATAATGAAAACGTATTAAAATTTACTTCAAAGAATGATCTTAAAAAAATTAGAGGTGGAAAAGTGTCAATGATTTTTCAGGAACCAATGGCTAGTTTTGCTCCAGCAATAAAAATTGGAAACCAAATGATTGAGCAGCTTTTATTACATAAAGATATT
>Ga0255766_10004757_pt1 | contig 11448 bp, 10 predicted proteins | sample 071ome_23_FD_179966 | JGI IMG/M metagenome (GOLD analysis project Ga0255766, IMG submission 179966) | Coastal salt marsh microbial communities from the Groves Creek Marsh, Skidaway Island, Georgia - 071403BT metaG (version 2) | ecosystem: Environmental > Aquatic > Marine > Intertidal zone >... | reverse complement strand
GTGGTCGCCACGGTTGTCGTCGGAGCGACCGCTGAGGTTGGCGGCAACGTTGACGTCGCGACTGTGACCGGCGTTGTGGCGGTACTCGGCGTTGTGGCAGTAGTCGGCGGTTCAGCCAAAGTTGACGCCGCAGCTTCCGATGCCGGTGACGATCCGTCGGCTTCATTCGGTGCACCTGATCCGGTGCATGCCCCTACAGCAGCCGTCGCGACAAGACAGATACTGATTACTTTCAGCATCGACGTAACGTACCCGACGCTTGTTCGACCTGCCGGAAACCCGGGGGAACTGGCACGATCGTCACACCTCGTGCGTGCATCACACAATGGGCGGAGACAAACGGGGTGCTGCGAGATCAGCCGAGCGCGGCCCGAACATGACCGCTTCACCAGACATGCATCCTGTCCACTCCTTCAGGCTCCAGCCGGGCCACTGACCGCTATCCATGCCGGTTGGGGATTCGTCCTGGGTGCTCAGGAATGGCCGGCATCCATCGGACGTAATGAGGTCGCCACAACATGGTGTCACGGGGGCACAGTCCTCGTCGTCGTGGCCACAGTCGTCCGGGCCGTTATCTGCGCCGTTGCTCTCAATGTTTGGGGCGTTGTCGAACGGCGTCGTCGTCAACGTTGACGAGTCGGCTACGACAGCGCCGCGGCGACTGCGTCATCGATGAGGGGACGTAATTTCTCGGCAAATGAGGTGGCGAGCCCCGAGTTCGACTCGGTCATCAGCAACATGCCCCACCCGTCGTCGAGATCCAAGATGGGGACTGACCCGAACGCGCCCGGATCGCTGATGGTGCCCGTCATACGGTCAACCCACCACCCCATTCCATATCCCGTCACGTGGCTGCCAGCGTGGCCGTCGTAGGCCGAGGAGATTCGATCACCATGCATGGCATCGAGCGCCTCTTGAGACAGAACCTTCGTGTCACCACACACACCACCGCGCAGGTGCATCAGCATCAGCGCTGCGTAATCCGTTGTTGTCGAATACGCTCCGGCTTCGATATTCGGATTCGCCGTGGCAACCAGCACATCGGGGTTGTTGTCGAAACCCGGCGGATGGCTGAAACCAGCGGTCTCAATTTGCGAGAACGGGTTGTTGAACGCAAAGTTGGTCAGACCACATGGCTGCACGATGAGTTTGTCAACCAGTTCAGCCCATGACATCCCTGAGGCAGCTTCGGCCACAGCACCGGCGACTTGCCACTGGACGCCGCCGTAGTCGAAACGGGTGTCAGGCGTCACGACGCCGTCATCGTCATCTGCTGTTGTCAAGATGGCCGTCGCGCACTCTTGTAGTGAACCCTCGTGAGAGCCCACACAGACGTAGTCGGGGTATTTCTGTATGGCCATTAAGCCCGGTAGTCCTGAGCTGTTCGACAGGAGTTGGGCTGTTGTGATGTCTGGGTGATCTGCCGCATGAGGCAGAACATCGGTAATAGGCGCATCAATATCGAGTTGACCGGCGTCGTCGAGAGCCAACAGCACGCTGGCGGCCACCATCTTGGAACTCGACGCGATCAGCGAGACCCGATCAGCATCGAATACACCCCATGAACGCTCATCAACAATGCCGAAATCGCGATGAACCACAACAAGCGCGGCACCATTGAGTCTGTTGCGTTCGACGAAATCAGCTATCAACGGATCGGTTGCGGAGAAATCGAAGTCGGGGCTCACCGAGCCAGAGGTGGGCCCGGCGGCAACACCGCAACCCACAAGGAACGCAACAGTCACGATAAGTGTTCCTCCGTGCCGCCTCATGACCCCGTCTTACTCAGTCGTTGATCACGTTCGCGAGCCAGAACGATCATTATGACGCCGCCAGAATTGTGCCGGTGCGCTCGTGTTCGTTATGCACGCCCATTCAAAGTGCCTGATACTGGTGAAGAGGTGGCCGACGTGCAAGAACTTCACGATGGCATCTCAATCCGAAGAGGCACTCAGTCGTTATTGAAGTGGACCGAGTGCTCTAACGCATCGAAGTCCTTGACGCGCTTTTTACAGCGAACACACCGCACGTACTTTCCTGATGCGACAGGCTCATTCTTGTGAAACCAGTGCACGCTGCCATCTCTTGGCTTACAGCGAGCGACTACCCGCTTTATTCGGCTCATGCCCCCAACGTACCTACCTCAGTAACCGTGGTGGAGGTCGTTTTCGTCCACATCGGTATTACACGGGCATTTAATCCACCCAGTTGCACCACTCCACGTACAGTTGACGAGCACGCGCCCAGTGGCTGCGCAACCTCCCCGCAAATTGGCCAGTCTGTGTACGGCACCGCTTGTTATGGCGGAGTCTTGGGTGCACTTGGGGCTTACTGGGCGCAGAGGAAGCAAAAGGGGCAGGCAGCCAAAGAACAGCCGTCTGAGGAACAAGACGACTAGATCGCCTGACCCTCAGATTTCTTTAGCCCAACAGCCGACGATGCCTCACACCCGGGCATGAGCACTACCGAGGGCAAGAGAATTGCACTTCTCGCACGGTGCCGTACGTGGTCGCAGTGCGTGATGGGTGCCTGGCCCGGCCGTTTTGCTTCGTCAATCGGACTCGTCGTTGACCGAGGTGACGAGGTCGAGGAGGCGGGCGAGTTGGTCGAGGCGGTCGTGATGGTCGGCGCCATTGACGTTGAGCCGAATAGTGTCGACACCACATGCGCGGTAGCGACGCAGGCGCTCGGCGATCGCGGCGTCGTCGCCGATCAGGTTGGTGTGCAACCCGATCTCGATCGGGACCCGGTTCCCGGCCGCCTCGCGATCACCCGCTGACCAGAGCCGCTGCACTTCGTCGATGGCATCGCCGAATCCCTGTCGGGAGAACGCCTGGTTGTAGAAGTTCGTCGCTGCCGAACCCATCGCCCCGATTGTGAATGCATAACCGGCGGCGTGACGGCGGCCGGCCGTCTCCACGTCGTCGGTGAACTCGAGGCTCGCCGCAACGGTGAGTTCGACGTCGCCGATCAAACGACCTGCAGAGTCGGCCCCCTCCCGGATCGGGTCGAGGAACACCTCCGCAGTCTCGGGCATGAACGCCGTACCGATCCAGCCGTCGGCCATCGCCCCGGTGAGCCGCAGATTGGCAGGACCCATCGAGGCCACATAGATCGGGATCGCGGCGCCGGCCACCGGCGACCGCAACGCTCTCCCCTGACTGTCGGGGAGCGGAAGCTTGTACGCCTCGCCGGCGTACTCCAGGCGTTCACCGGCCGCGATCGTGCGGATGATGTCGATCGTCTCGCGTGTCCGGGTGACCGGCCGGTCGAACGGTGCACCGTGCCACCCCTCCATCACCTGCGGTCCACTCGTGCCGACTCCGAGGATGAAGCGACCGTCCGACATCGCCTGCAGCGCGAGCCCCGTCATCGCCAACATCGCCGGCGAACGGGCCCCGAGCTGCACGACCCCGGTGGCGAGGCGCATCCGGTCGGTGATCGCCGCGAGGTAGCCGAGCGGGGTGAACGCGTCGTACATCCACGCCTCGGGAACCCACACCGAGTCGACCCCAAGCCGTTCCGCGTCGCGCACGTATTCGAGGGCGGCCCGATCAGCACCGGGCGGGGTGACCCCGATCGTCAACGTCACGACTCGACACCCTCAGACATCTCCTCGGCAAGCTCCTTGACGCCGTCGACGGTCCGCTGCATGTTTGCCGTCCACTCACCGAGTCGACGAGCGACGATGTCGTCCTCGCGGTCGGGCATGCGCTCGATCGCCGGCGTAAGGCCGGAGGGCGCCGGACCCATCTCGGCGCTGAATCGGAGCCTCGATGCCTGCTCACCCGCGGACTCGAGATCGAAGCGCCAACGAGCGGCTTTAAAGTCGACGTCGCCGACTGTCCACTCGAACACCCGCTCCAGCTCCATCGCTGTGACGGTGCAGACCACACTCCACTCCCCGACCACCTCGTGGCGATTGTGGCCGCGGAATGTTGCCCCGACCGCCGGCCCGTCGTCGATCCATTCACCCCGGACGAATTCCTCAGAGAAGCGGCCGGGCAGATTGATGTCGCACAACAGGGGCCATACCAACGACGGTGGCGCCTCGATGCCGACGACCACACTCGTCGAGGGGCCGTCCACATACTTCACCATGGCGATGTGATACCCGTTCAGCGGCGGGAAATCAATATCCGTTTCGTGAACTGGCGCCGCGCTGAGAACCAGATGTGAAAACCGAACTGGTCCGCAGCCACCGGCTCGCCTCGCGTGACGAACCACTCAACTCCCTTTGTCACAGAGCGCAAATAGCGACGCATCATCGGACCGATGATCACGGTCCGTGTAAACCAACTTACGCCCCGGAGAGACGTCATCGATCGGGGCCATACACTGATCACGAGTTCACACCCCCCACTGCTGTTCCCGGCGATGCGCCACTTCACATGTGATGTCGGCTCACCCACTGCACCGATGTCGAGGTCATAGCCGATGCCATCGATCCAGTCGGTGAACGTTCGCTGGTAGATCCAACCGCTGCGATAGTGAATCTCGTCGCGCGCCACGCGACCTGGCCACACGGCAACCGGGTTGCGTTCACAGAATGGGTGCACCTTCTCGAGATAGCCAGGGAAAGAAATCGCATCCCATACCGCCTCGGCCGGAGCAGAAATCGTGCGCGAAACATCGACCGGTCGCCCATGATGTTGCGCCGCAGTCGCCATACCTCATCGTTGCGCATGGTGCGTCGTGGTAACGACTTGAGGAACCAATCATTACCCCACGAGACATGCGACGTTGGTGTGCATCGCGTTGTCACCACAGTCAGGACCGCAATCTCAGACCTCCTCGGCTACGGTCCGAGCACATGGGCGAGTCGTCACCAACCTCATCTGCACAAGAGTCCGCAGTTGTGCGTTCGTTGGTGGTCGACGCGGTCACGGCTGCAGCCGAATTGATGAGTCGTGCGTCGGTTGGTGCCGCATGGAATAAGCCATCGGCGCTCGAAGGCATGACTGTTGGCGGTTTGGCGGCCCACATCGTGCGAGGTGCCGGTGCGACCATTGCCTATCTCGACCGCACTCCCGTCGATGCCACGCCCATGGGTGACTTGCTCACACCCGTGACGTATTTCCACGCTGCAGTGGACTCGTCGGTCGGAGAGCGCATCAAGCAGGTCTCAGCAGACGAGTCCGCAGTCGGCCACCACGCTATGGCAGCGAGGTGTGTTGACATCGCCGCCGAGCTCACACGTCGTCTGGCCGATGAACCCGAGGACCGACTCATTGGTGCATTGGGTGGCCGCATGCTGACGCTGGACGACTTCTGCCGCACACGCCTGATCGAGGTCCTCATACATCTCGATGATCTCTCGGTCAGTGTGGGTGAACCACGGCCTGACACCAACCCGTTGGGTATGACCATCGTCATCGACATCGTTTCCAGCATCGCTCGCCATGTTCATGGTGACTGGAAGGTCATCTACGCGCTCGCGCGATCCGAACGAGTTGGTGAACCGGCCGTATTCCCAGTCTTTTGAACTGAGCCCAACGTCGATAGGGACCCCATCTGCCAGATGAAGGGTTCGTTGAACCCAGATCGGTGGCGCCCCCGCTACAGCTTGCTGTCGTCGGCGCTTCCGCCGCGTCACTAGTCCAGGCCACTTCGACGGAAACGTCGTCGGCATCAGTACCGGAAATTTCCACCGTTGCCCAGACACTCGTGCCTTCCCCTTTCGAGCACGCGCCGAAATCACCCACTCCTGATGTCATTGACTCAACGATTGGCTGCTTTGGCGGAACAATCGTCGATGGAATAGTCGTCGACGGAGTCGTGACGACTGCTCCGATGGGGTCAAGACGGAACTCCACACCACCTAACACAACAGGGTCCGGACCCTCACCAACCGACACCGCCTTATCCCACACATCCACGTTGAACAACGGGCCATCCAACAAACCACCGTCATCACCAAGCCGGCTCGACCACCCCGACTCATACCCAACAGCAGCACTATCAACAAACACAGTCCAATCATCAACCACGTCCGCATCAACAGGCCCCAAACACCAGGTTCCGTCAACATCAGTCACGGTCTCCGCACGCACAGCATCCACACGACCAGCAGCAGCATCCACTCCCAACACAACAGACACGCCAACACCACCCACAGGCCCACCACTCACCGAATCAACCACCACACCACACGCTGAATCGACTTTGGGACCGCAGGCACCAAGGCCGAACGCAGCAGCAATACCGGCAAACAGGATCAGACAGCGGCGCAGCGGCGCCTTGGCTTAACGAACAGATGTGCGGGCGGGCGTCGAGTAGCTCGACACAACCCGAACTTAACGAACTACGACCCCGGGGGATAGGAAATTACTCTGGTCCTCTGCCAAAACACAGAATGCGAGTCGAAGCGGCTGTAGAGAGGCTGGGCCGTTCATCATTACTTATAAGGATCACGTGTTGTCACGCGCTGACAAGGTTGCAGAGACCGCTACATCTTTCAACAATGAATCGCCCGACTCCGCTTGCCATGGGCCAACGTAAGGAGCACGATGGGACTTTCTGGATCAACTCTCGACCAACCGCCGCCATTCGTTCCAGGCATCAGGGCAGGGTGATGACCCCCGTCTTCGATGAGGAGTCGCCTGAGTAGTCGTAGACGACTAATTCCACGAAGAGTTCTGTTCCTGGCTCGAGCGGTACCAGGTTGTACTGGAGAGACGGGAGATCCGCATAAAGGCCCACCTCGCTGAGGGTCAGCCACTCGCTTGACCCATCGGCGTCCTCCACTAGCACCACAGGGTAGATCAGGCCGTCCGGGTCAGCCGTCAACTCCCCAATCATCCCATCAGCATCGATCTCGTAGTAGACCTCGCTCAAGACATCACCGTCGGTTTGCAAGGTGAGTTCAAGAATGACGTCGTGAGGCGGGCCGTCGATATCGGCCTCGTCCGGTGGCACGTACCAGAGAGGAACGTCAAGGAACCAGAGATCGCTCTCGTCGTCGATTTCCATATCGAGGTACGCAAAGTCGGTATCGGTACCGTCGGACAGCGTGAGTGCGGTCAGGTCATAAAAAGCAGCGACCTCACCTGTTCCATCGTCGAGGACCTCGAACGAGGCCGGCTCCTCGCCGATGAAGATGACCGACCCGTCACTGTTATCAACGATGCCGTAGACAATTTCGGCGGCGATGACGGAATCACTCGAGCCGACGTCGACCGTGCCGTAGACGGTCATCCCCTCGTCGCCGAAGGAGAACTCGAGAGCGTTGTCCTTGGCGAATGAAGCCTTGCTCTCCTCATCTAGGTTGTCGCCTGCGAAGTAGAACGCCTCGAGGATTCCTGACCAGCCAGGTACCTCACCGAGATCGGTGTACTCGTCATCGAAATAGTCAGCGCTTGGCGGGAAATAAACGCTCACACCTGTGGCTCGCCGCGTCGCAGGCCCGCTGACCTCGTGGATCACGGTCGCCTTGAGTGCTGCGAGCACCGCCTCGATCTCGGGCTCCGCGGAGGTACCCATCATCAGAAACTCCTCCATCAGCGAGCCAAGATCGAGCAGATTGGCGGCGAGGGAAGGGTCGGGGTTGGCACCAAATGCGAGAGCGGCCTGGCGTGCCGCGGCCAGCGCTGTGATCACGGAGGGATCTCCCTCAGCAACGACTTCCGCCAGATCGGCAAGCGCGTCTTCAAGTTTGATGATTGCGGTGAGGTCGAGCGCGGACAGTGTGATATCGATGTCCGTCTTTGCCTTGGCAGCCTGCGCGGCATAGGTGTCGATGAGCTCTACAGCAAGACCCGCCGCACCGACATCGCGACGGTCACGAAGCAACTTCAGAGAAGCAAAGTCCCAACCGTGTCCCGGCTCGAGTTCCTCGGACGCGACCATGACATCGGCGAGGTCCTGCACCTGGGTCGCAACCTCGAACGTCGCCATGAGGCAGGCGTCAAACCCGAGGAGATCGATCGAGTCCAAGCCGACCTCTGCGAGACCGGCGGCTAACCCTGAGCGAATCTCAGGGAGAGTGAGGATGTCCTCACCATCGGTGTCGTCGGGACCCATTCCGGTCCAACCACCACCGTGATCCCAAAGGATTAAGGCGTAGCGGTCTGCGGGAAACTCGGTGACCCCGGTGATGAGGAAACTTTTGAGAGTCTCCGGATCGCCGAGGTTCAGTTCGCCCGAATCGACAGCTGTGATGATCTTCTCTTGACCTACGTGGATCAACGTGGTGCCATCGAAATTACCGAGCGGACCGATCTCGTCGTCCGCGTATCCTGGATGACGGTCGACGAGGGTCACGATGTTCACGTTCTCGTTTGAGCCGGCTTCGGCCATTTCGAACACATCGCCGACGGCGTAGGACTCTAGGTCGTTGTCCCCCATGAGATAGACGAGGATTGTCCACGAGCCATCGTCCGCGACGAGTTCACCGTCTGCCGGACGGTTGAGGCCACCCTCCTCGTCGGCGGGATCGACCTCAACCTCGGCAACGCTGTCGGAATTCGAGGGGGTCTGCCCCAGTTCGAACTCGTTCCCCAAGCGGTCAGCGGACTGCGTATCCTCTTCGCTCACCCCACAGCCGATCAACCCCAGCGAGGCAACGAGAGCGACAAAGGATCGGAGTGACGAGGCGTAACACATAACCATCCTTCATTAGGTGTCTATTTGTTTGATGGAGTTAGGTACAGCCGATCAGACCAGTGTCGGGGTCGGTGATGATCCGTTACGTGGCAGTGGTGTCGGGTGAGATGGCGATTAGCGGATCACGGCGCCGCCAAGGATTGACGGCGCCGGATCATTCACTGACGTAACGCTCAGACCCACTCCCACAAATCCCAGGTTGCGGTGCCATCCGATCCAACGACCCAATCGTATACGACAGCTTTCCCATTCAGAGATGACAAAGAGGCTGCATGCGCTTCGAAGTACACGACGCCCTTGAAGACGAACCCTCCATCGCTAGACGGATTGCCGCAACCTGTTGCCCGAAACGTTGCGACTCCATCAGCTGTCATGATGACTCCTGCGTTGGGGCATTCCCCGTAAAAGGATCCGTCAGCCCTCATCGTCGCGCTGTAGGTGGCAAAACTTGTCACATCAGCGCCGGCAAGTGTACCTGTGAGCCCTGAGGCCGTTGTTTCGAACGTTGGCATTCCTCCCACAGCAGCAATGGCCTTCATGGATGTTGGACCAGAAATGGTGCCGATGTGCTCTCCGAGCATGGTTTCTCCTTTGTTGTCTGGTTCGCCGTCATTTAGCGTCAATAACCAGTCCATCAGGTTCGTCTTGCGAAATACTTGTGGTTCGACAACGCGGCAGGTGGATTTCCGATGACACAGGCGAATTACTCCTTGGCCACCGGGGAGGTAGCTGACCCCATAATGCCCGGAGCACACCAATCTGCTGGACGAGCGCGTCTCTGCGTGTGGACAGGTCGAGGACCACGCTCTCCACGACGCTGCCGACACGTTGCCGCACGGTCTGCGCGGCTTCTGTCGGCTCACCGATGGCGGCGAAGGAACCAAGCGCAATCGTCTTCGCGCGACATCTGACACCCCGGGTTGGCTGTTATCCGCGAGATGCTGCCCTCATGACGCGCTGCGTGCCTTACGCGTTCTTAATTTGTGCTATCCATAGCAGTGGAATTTTTTACAGATCGACGCTCAAACCTGACCCGCTGGAGAGAGAACCCGGGTACTAGACGATGGTCACGGTCTCGCATTGCGGGCGTGTGTGCCATTGCGGGTGCGCTGGTTTTGGCGCCGTTGAGTGGAATCTTGGGAGCACACTCGGTGTCGGCTGCTGCGACAGCAAACGATCTCGTGTTGACCGTTACGGTCAATGACGGGTCGATCGTGGCGTTGCCGATTAAGTCGATTACATCTGACATCACTGTTGATTGGGGCGACGGGTCGAGTCCGGAGACGGTCGTCAGCGATAATCAACAACACGTCTATGCGACTGCTGGCGATTATGAGGTTGTCGTTTCGGGTGGGGCGTTCGACGCTTTCAGTTCAGACGGCCCCAGTAAGAGTTTTTTTCGGTGGTACACCGGCCTGAGTCAGTGGGGTAGTTACACACCGACTTCAGCAAGGGAAGGGTTTTACAAGTGGGACGGGTCCTTCACGGTGCCGTCAGACCTACCATCAACGATCACTGACACGGCTCTCATGTTCGAGGGCGCGTCGGCGTTCAACGGCGACCTCTCCAACTGGAACACATCCAACGTCACCGACATGGCCCAGATGTTCCTCGGCGCGTCAGCGTTCAACGGCGACCTCTCCACCTGGAACACATCCAACGTCACCACCATGAGCTACATGTTCTACGACGCGTCATCGTTCAACGGTGACCTCTCCGACTGGGACACAGCCAACGTCACCGGCATGAGCGAAATGTTCTCCGGCGCGTCAGCGTTCAACGGCGACATCTCCACCTGGAACACATCCAACGTCACCACCATGAGCTCCATGTTCCGGGGCGCGTCATCGTTCAACGGCGACATCTCCACCTGGGACACATCCAACGTCACCAACATGCGGTACATGTTCCGGGGCGCGTCATCGTTCAACGGCGACATCTCCACCTGGGACACAGCCAACGTCACCAACATGAACGAAATGTTCTCCGGCGCGTCGGCGTTCAACGGTGACCTCTCCGACTGGGACACAGCCAACGTCACCAACATGAGCTACATGTTCTTCGACGCGTCATCGTTCAACGGCGACATCTCCACCTGGGACACATCCAACGTCACCAACATGGGCGACATGTTCCGGGACGCGTCATCGTTCAACGGCGACATCTCCACCTGGGACACAGCCAACGTCACCAACATCAGCCGCATGTTCTACGGCGCGTCATCGTTCAACGGCGACCTCTCTTCTTGGAACACATCCAACATCGACAACATGAACAACATGTTCCGGGACGCGTCATCGTTCAACGGCGACATCTCCACCTGGGATACATCCAACGTCACCACCATGCAGTGCACGTTCTGCGGCGCGTCAGCGTTCAACGGCGACCTCTCTTCTTGGAACACATCCATCGTCACCAGCATGAGCTCCATGTTCGAGGGCGCGTCAGCGTTCAACGGCGACCTCTCTTCTTGGAACACAGCCAGGGTCAACGACATGGGCTACATGTTCCGGGGCGCGTCAGCGTTCAACGGCGACCTCTCTTCTTGGGACACAGCCAACGTCACCAACATGAACTCCATGTTCGAGGGCGTGGCAGCGTTCAACGGCGACCTCTCTTCTTGGAACACAGCCAGGGTCAACGGCATGGGCGGCATGTTCCGTGACGCGGCAGCGTTCAACGGCGACCTCTCTTCTTGGAGCACAGCCAAGGTCACCGACATGTACGCCATGTTCGAGGGCGCGTCAGCGTTCAACGGCGACATCTCTGCTTGGAACACATCCAAGGTCACCACCATGGGCTACATGTTCCGGGGCGCGTCATCGTTCAACGGCGACCTCTCTT
>Ga0255766_10004756_pt1 | contig 11452 bp, 18 predicted proteins | sample 071ome_23_FD_179966 | JGI IMG/M metagenome (GOLD analysis project Ga0255766, IMG submission 179966) | Coastal salt marsh microbial communities from the Groves Creek Marsh, Skidaway Island, Georgia - 071403BT metaG (version 2) | ecosystem: Environmental > Aquatic > Marine > Intertidal zone >... | reverse complement strand
CGATCAAGACCATCAACAAGTGGTCTGTGGGCGTTGATGTGTTCTGGTGCCAAGGACCACTGTTCGACTACGCAATACTACAGAATTTATACACACAGTTGGGACACCCACAACCTTGGCAGTACTGGCAGATCAGAGATTCAAGGACTTTGTTTTCTCTCGTGCCACGTGATCCAAACGAGAAGAGAGTGGGACTACACAACGCCTTGGAAGACTGCTATTTCCAGGCCAAGAAAGTTCAAAAAGTTTACGCACAACTAGGTATCAAGAATGTCAGATACTAAATGGTACAGCATAGAGGACCTATATCACATAGAAGGTTTCAAGATACGGCACAGTAAAAATCCCAAGACCAAATGGATACGATTGCCCTGTGTGTACAAGATAAAAATTGGAAACAAAGTGGTGCACGTGGGAAGATCAGACACCTGTAAGAAACATGGTGGTGCGGAGAAGGTCAGGAAGGCCCTGGTAAATCTACTGGGCGTATGGGAATACAACCCAGCAGTGCCAAAGACCAAGACCTGGGATCAAATCAGGTTGCAACACAGACCAAATTCTAGTAATATAAGGATAGGAATCATAGAAACCAATGCCATCGAAAAAACCTATCTACAAGAAAGAATATGAACCCGTCGACAATGTAGATGAGAGTGTGTGGATGGGTAACGACACACCCATCATGGAATCAGATTTCACATTTGTATTCAATGACAGGTATCCCTGTGTGCCAGGACACAAACTTTTCATACCCAAGGAGAACAACGCACACTTCGTTGGCAGGTCCTACGGCATGGCCTATGACTATGGCAATGAGAAAATCAATGCAGGAGAGATAGACGGATTCAACATAGGCATGAACATGGGAGTACCGGCCGGACAGACAATCATGTGGCCACACATACACTTCATACCGAGACACAAGGGTGATGCGAAAAAGATAGGTGGAATGAGACACGCCCACCCAGGAGCAGACCACAAGGAATACTATTGATGAAGAGAATAAAACGTAGAAAGAAAATTAGTAGAAAGATCATACCAATGCCTATATACGTTTCTCCGGATGGTGGAGAAACAGTGTATGAACAATTACCAAATGGCGGAAGGCGATTGGTGGAACAGTCACAAAAGGCGCGGGACAATCAGACCGCGTATGATGAGATGGAAATGGTTGGAACAGAGGCCATTGAACTGAGGAGGAAACATCCAGCACTACAGAAAGCATGGGACCAATACCGCACCATATGGCATTTAATCAACGAAAATGAATAGTATGAACACTTGTTCCAACTTCAATTTTACCAGCAGTCTGCAGGCGTCTGTGTGCGTTTAAAGGGGTGATTAAATAGCATTATGACCAAGTATGTAAGCATTATCGGGAACGGTGAATCAAGGAGGGGATTTGACATCTCGCCGCTGAAAAGTTTTTCCACGGTAATTGGGTGTAACGCCATATTCAGAGATTTTGTCACAGAATATCTAGTGTGTGCAGACAAGCATATGTGCCAGCAGGCCGCTAACGCGGTTGGTAAAGGCACTACAATATACACCAGACAGGACTGGGCAGACCAATTTGCCGCCTGGCCCAATGTCAAGCATCTACCAAATCTTCCCTACTCAGGTGAGAAGAGACAAGACAATCCTTTCCATTGGGGCACAGGACCTCACGCCGGCAACGTGGCACTGGGATTCAAACCCAAGGCAATTTTCATGTTGGGTTTTGACCTACACCCTTTGGAGAAAGGCAAGATTAACAACTTGTACACTTGGTCTGAAGGATACACGTACATCAAGAGACCTGTAGATCCTTCTTACTGGATATACCAGTTCCATAAGTTAATGGGATTCTCTGACCCTGACGTGAGATGGATCGTGGTGAATCACGACCGTTGGGAGATGCCCAAGGAATGGAGCCAACACGCGAACGTGTTCCAGGAGACCTACGACGGCATGGCCAAATTCATCAACAAGCAGTTGCAGAAAAAATGAACATAGCAAAGTACGAAAACACCAAGTGGCTTGACCTGATTGAGGACATCGACGGTCTTACAGAACTCAGTATGGACATCTGGAGGAACGGCACGGACTTGCCACAGTTCGAGTACACAGGAAAGATAGACCTAGACTATAATGAATTGCTCGCCATGACACCAGACGAAGAGCCTTTCCACACGCAGGCAATCAGCAAGATTGGTCAGACACTGCACCAGGGAATGATAACCAACAATCAGATAGCAAGGCACGAGTTCGAAAGTGAACATCCTTTACACATCCAGATAGGTAAAAAGTTTGGAATATCCAAGACACAGGTTTATCTTAACGTGCAAAAGCCAGGTAATGTCTGTGGGATCCACATCGACAAGTACAGGACACACATGACTAGGGGTGAATACGATTTTTCCAAAACCCTTACCAAGGATATATTTTCTGGTGTCGTATTCTGCAATGATTGGTCAGTTGGACAAGTTTTCATTTCCGGAGACAAAACGATCACAAGATGGAAACAGGGCGACACATATACGTTTCCATGGTATATGCCACATGGTTCTGCCAACGCCGGAGCCAATGACCGATACCTGTTGCAGTTCGTGGGTGAGTTGACAAAACAGTAATCTATCATAAAATTAAAGTATGACTAAACCGATGGTGGACCACTTGATGGTACAGCAACAACTTAAGGCTCCATATAAAAAATGGAAACACATGGTTGCCGTGATGTGCCTCAATCTCACTTACCGTAAACAAGTGAAAGAGATATTGCCTAAACTGTTCAAGCAATATCCCAACCCAGTTGCCTTCATAAGAGGTAGGCAGAAAACACAGGAAAAACTTCTTAAACCGTTGGGTATGTGGAAGGTGAGGACAAAAAGATTGAGGAACATGAGCATAGATTTCCTAACCTGGGATGGCAATGAGGCCAGTGACCTACACGGCATTGGAAAATATGGATCCGACAGTTACCAGATATTTTTCAAAAACAACATTCCCCCGAACGTGAAAGACAAGGAATTGAGGAAATACATTGACAATATCACAGGATAGTTTATAATAAGGTTATGTTTGAAAATATAAAAGATGGAGATCATATCACTCTGAAACTTGCTTCAGGAGAAGAAGTAATTGCGAAATACAAAAGCGGAGCGGACTCGTACATCAGTATCGAGAAAGCACTTGTCCTTATGCAGGGTCCTCAGGGATTGGCTTTCGGGACATTTTTCTCTACCGCACAACAGGACAAACCTATCAATATTGCCAAGGACAAGATCACTTCGATAGCCTTCATCAATGACAAGATACAGGCCGAGTACGATCGTGTGTTCAGCAAGATAGAGGTGCCCAAGAAGCCTAGCATAATAACGTAATGGCACATTTTGACAAACACTCGACCAGCATCAAGGCCCTCGTGGATGTTTCAGAGGCCATGTTGAACGCAATGGAGCAACACGGAATTGATCCCGAAACCGTTGCCAATAGGAATGAGTTCACCGTGATGATACATTTCTTGAAAAGCATTATAGACGGAGAATTAAATATACCAAATGATTTAACTGATCGCATCAGAGATGCGGCGTTCCAGTTAGAAATTGATCAGAAGATGAACAAAAAGTTAAACTGATGATCGAGAGGACTTCAAGACTTTCACCCCTCTATAAACATTCTGCAAGTCATCAAATAGGAGAAACAAGATGACTTACTACTCGACAAAAACATACGGACACAACATAGGACTGGCCTGCGTGTTCAGACAGCCAAACGCGGACCATTCACACTGCCACTTGCTACACGGATACAGCCTTGCATTCAGATTTACATTTGGTTGCAACGAACTGGACAACAAGAACTGGGCAGTGGATTTTGGTGGATTGAAACCACTGAAGAAATGGCTTGAAGATCATTTCGATCACAAAACAGCAGTGGACAAAAATGATCCACATCTTGACAAACTTCGAGAATTAGAAAAATATGATCTAGCAGAGATTGTGGAGTTTGACGGAGTGGGTGCTGAAATGTTTGCCAAACACGCTTTTGATTTTGCTGATGAATTGATCAAAAAGCAGACAGGCGGCAGATGTTTTGTGGAAAGTGTGGAGTGTATGGAACACGGAGCCAACAGTGCCATCTACAAACGAAACTAATTACATCGAAGAAAAAATTCACATAGAATACGACAACAAGTCCGTCACAGTAGATCTATATGACGTGCCTTTGGTACACAGATTTCTCAAAGCGTTCGAAGACAATTTGGTTGAGAAGAGGATCCTAGAAAAAAATTTCTGTTTCCTCGGATGGGCAGGATCCAAGAGAGATCTTTCATTCCTTGTCAACGAGCTCAACAAAAGCATAGCACAAATTAATTCGTTCGAATTCAATCCACCTTACGAGAACATACACCCTTTCGTTACCGATGACTTCCAATTCAGTGAGAGGTTGCCAATAGGACGTGATGACAACATGATGGGACTCAGATTGAAGCACGATGCCTGTAATCTACTGCACAGATATTTCGAAGAACTGCAAGGCACAGCGTGGCGGATATCAGACTTCTACACACAGGCAGACCACGAAACCAAGTACGCAATAAGGCAACTAAACAACATATGTCACGAGATTGAGAGTTGGGTGCTGTCATACAGGAAAACGAAATACGAACCGGAATGGATAAGACCTTCTCAGATAACCACTTTCCTGAATGCTCCGAGGCGTTCTTTAAACGACGACGATTTCCTGTTGTTCCAGAAGAACAGATATGACAGAGAGCTCGGGGGTGTATACCTACACTGGAGCCAGGTTGGCAAGACACTATACGAGGTGTTCAGAGATGAACACGCTCCAAAAATGACCGAAGCCTTGTGCAGTGAGATCAATCACCAGAAATACTATTCGGGAGAGTTTGATATAGAATGGGGACAGACCATAACGGAAGCGAATGACGATTTTAAACAAGTGGAGATGAATGAGTATAGATCTTGGTTGGCCAACAACGGGTACGACTGGAACGATCCCAAACTGTCATTAGGGTACATCAAGTTGGGACAGATAAATCTCAAGGAAGCGTTTGGAGAAAAAACTTTCCTTGAAATATACGATGAGATGAAGAATAATTTAAATATCAAAAGGATGAGCACAGACAAAGCGACCTGTGAATATCCATACACACTGGAAAGCAACGGTTGGAAGCAGATACAGATGGAAGGACTGAAAAAGGGTTATGAATCACGTAGTATGCGTTAAGTGGGGAAACAAGTACCCGGCCAAGTATGTGAATGTTCTAAAGAACATGGTAGCCAGGCACACAACAGTTGAGTACACTTTTCACTGCCTCACAGACGATCCAACAGGTATTGATCCAGATGTCAACATAGTAAAATTGCCGAATGATCCTTGGATAAAGATATGGTGGAGTAAGTTATGGATGTTCTCCCCGGAAATGCCAGTAAAAGGAAACATACTGTTCTTTGATTTGGACGTGGTTATATTTGACAACATTGATCCGCTTTTCACACACGAACCAGGCAAGTTCATGATAATCAGAGATTTCAATCGTTGCAGAATAAAGGATTGGAAGTTGAGCAACTCTAGTGTGATCCGGTGGCAGTCTGGTACAATGGACTTCCTTTACACAGAGTTCAAGGAAAAATCAGCAAGTGTGATGCAACAAAACCATGGTGATCAAGATTGGATAACAAAAAGGGCAAAAGATGTTATCACCTGGTGGCCAGAACAATGGATTAGATCATACAAATGGGAGATGGTTGGGTTCAAGGACACAAAATTAGTGAATAAAGACGGTAAACATTTTTTTAGAAATCCAGCGAAGGTTGAGAGTGGCAACAAAGTTGCTGTTTTCCACGGATTACCAAACCCAATGCAATGTGCTGACCAGTGGGTCATTGACAACTGGAAATAGTTGTTCTATAATTTATAAATGAATTTAGAGTTCCATTTCAAAAACATCAAATCTGTAAATGGTAAGGAACCTATTTGCCGAATCAATGTCAACGATTATGACATCTATACAGGTGCTGTGAAAGAACACGTCATGGTCTCACATGACAGTGAGCAAAAAAATGTATTGAGAGTGTTCTTCGAAAACAAGACCGGCAGGGACACGATAGTGGACACAGACAACAACATAGTGGAAGACATGTCTTTCGAACTTGAAAGGCTTAAGATCGACGGAGTGGACCTCAAACACCTGATCTGGCAGAGCTCGTATCATTACGATGATACCAAGATAGACTCCTGCCTGTTTTTCGGACCTAAGGGGTACTGGGAGATCAAGTTCGACGTGCCAGTGCTTAGATGGTGGCTGGAATTGAACCACAACAAGAACAATGATGACCCAACTTGGGAACAAGATTACAATCATTACAAGGAAGTATGCAAGAGATTAGACAGGATACAGACAAGATAACCAAGATAGCGTGGGCACTGATGACTGCCACTGTCAGGGGCAAACTGGATGTGCCAGGAGAGTATGTCTGGAACATACCCACCAATGACGAGTTCTACGAGATAAGGTCCAAGACCTACAGCGTGTACTCCAGTGGAAACTGCATCAAAGACATGGACGCAATTAAGACCATAGAGAGTGTGAATCCCAGCAAGTACCTGAGAGATCCATGGATAACAAAAAAGTTTGAAGATTATTTTCCTCAATGGCTGACCGCATGTCCTCGTTTCAACTTCCAAGGCCTAGATGATTTCAAACACGGTTGTTTCGCCCAAGGTTCACAGGAATATTTTCTCAACTATTACATGACAAACAGGAACAAAAGGTTCAGGGTGTTCAAAGGTGAATACTGGTGGCACATGGAAGTATGGAAGAAAATGGGATTGCAGTGGGCATACATAGAAGATGATGATCTCCAGGCCAACGATGTTGTGATTCTGAGTTTTCCATTCGCTAGGCTAGGTGACAAGCATCCACGACAGGAGGAGTTGTTAGATGCCTGTGACAAGATCGGCGTCCCGGTAATGTTGGATTTTATATATCTGCCCAACTCCACTTATGAATCTGTGGATATAGACCTGCGTAGGGACTGTATAGACTCATTGAGTTTCAGTCTCAGCAAGGCTTTCCCTATTGCAACAGCAAGGGTGGCACTGCGTATGACAAGACAAAAATTAGATGATCCCATGCAGATTAGCAATGATGAAAATGTTTCAAACAGGATCGCATCTGGATTGGGATATGAAATGATGCAGAAACTTAAAGTAGACTACATGGTGGACAAGTACAAGGACGAACAGAACCACTGGTGCCGAGTGCTAGGTCTCGAGCCCACAAAGGTGGTGCACTTTGCCCTAGGCAAACCATACACTGATGTGGGAAGGATGAACCAGAAACGTTTCTTCAGTGAATTCAATGATCAGGAAAACCGTTACAATCTCGGACCTCTATTCGCTAACAAGAAACTACTGACGAGTTTAGGTTACTATGGCTAGGTCTTTTGGAAATGTAAATGTAAAAAGAGTGACTGCAGGAATGGACGAAATACCCGATGACTGTGGCTACGAGAAGAGATTCCGTTTCAACATAGATATGAACAGCAATGGTATACCAGGTGAGTGCATCGAATGGTGCCAGCGCCATTGCGAGGGCAAGTGGGGTTGGTGGTTCGAACAGACTGACCTGTACAGCACCGCTTGGCACAACTGGGAGGAGCAGAGGGGATTCATGAGTTTCCAGAGGAAACGCGACGCTTCCAGGTTCTGGATGGCGATCGGAGTAAAAAACATGGGTGGGGATCATAGGTAAGTACAGGCATGTCAGCATTTGAACTAACAGATTCAGCAAAGAGACAGATGGAGAAACTGCTCGAGAAGAACCCAGGCAAGTACGCGGTGTCGCTCATGGTTATCGGCGGCGGCTGTGCAGGTTTCAAGTATGACTGGGATTTCATAGACACAAAGGAAAAGGTGCTACCTGGAGACCATGTCGAGGACTGGGGCACGGGAAGATTCGTCGTTGATGAGACGTCAATGATGTACGTGATAGGCACCAAGGTAGATTGGGTCGAAGAGACCTTCGGTTCGCAATTTGTCATATCCAATCCTAACAGCACTGCCTCTTGTGGGTGTGGGGAGAGTTTTGGGGTTTGACGGACACAGCATTCATAATAGGCAACGGAGAATCCAGAAAGATATTCCCGATAGAACATCTCAAAGGCAAAGGGGTAATCTATGGTTGCAACGCCATATACAGGGATCACCCATGGCTATGTGATCATATCGTGAGCGTCAACCAAGAGATGTATGAAGAACTCAAGGTGTGGCATGAATTCGCAAAACCAGAAAAACTTAAAATACATGGTCCTGAACATATACCAGCCTGGAACTTTTCACAGGGCCTAGACGACAACATACCAAAAGGTCTCAAAATATACAGGATGTGGAGGGGTGGAAATCTCAAAAAGGGTGGCAAGATCAAGACCATGGATTTTGCGGAATCAAAAGGGTCCGGCTGTACCGCCGTTTTGATGGCCGCCGAGTCAGGCATCAGGAATGTGGTCATACTAGGCTTTGACATCCTGGGTGCCCGGCAATGGGAGATGGCCGAGCCAAGCAGAATGCAGAACAACATCTACAAGAACAGTCTCAACTACCCAGACCGTCACAGCATGAAGGCCTATCTCAAATATGAATGGATGTACCAACTGAGGCAGACATTCAGAAAATACAAAGATACCAATTTCTACTTCATAAACAGACGCGAATACCTCAATGGCAACACGTTCCTGAGATGGTACTTTGACCAACCCAATATAAAGTGTGGCATCTACGCCGACCTACAGCGTTGGATGATGGGCAGTCGTGATGACATCCGTTGGACCAAACTATAAGTCACAGCGATCACAGAAGTGCTTGTGACCCTTTTCGATCCTCTCCGGATCCACTTTTGATTTTGGTTTCTTAAAGGTGTCGCCACAGGTGTCGCACTTGAGAACGTAGATGATGTTGTTCCTCCTGACCGTGTGACAGATGCCTAGTTTGCTCTCTCTTTTGAACAATTTCAACGTCTTCTGCGTTTCTAGGAACATATAATTATTTAATAAATATGTAAAACCGATATATGGCTAGATTAAACATAGATGTAGGAACACTAGGAAACCCGGCAACAGGCGATACGTTACGTACGGCCATGACCAAGATCAACACCAATTTCACTGAAGTATATTCTTTGGTGAGGGATGGATCATCTGGTCTGATAGCCACAGACGTCACAAACGGTAATTTAGTATTACAGGCCAACGGAACAGGTTCAATAGAGATTGACACATTGTCAGTACAAAACAGCACAATCACAAGCATCGCTACAAATTCGGATATCACAATCACTCCTAACGGAACTGGTAATGTCGTGCTCGGCAACTTCACGTTCAACGCGGATCAGACAGTGGGTGCCAGTGAAGACAACTACGTGTTCACATACGATCACAGCACAGGCACCATAGGATTGGAGGCCGCGGCCGCGGGTGGTGTCACAGCAAGTTCCACGACAACATTCACCAACAAGACATTTGACGCAAACGGCACCGGCAACAGCATTTCAAACATCGACATAGCGGACTTCACTTCGGGTGTGTTCCTAGACGAGGACAACATGGCTTCCAACAGTGCCACAGCGATCGCATCACAACAGTCGATCAAGGCCTACGTGGATGCCGAGGATGCCAACATCGCATCAGACTCGATGACATTCACCAACAAGGCAGGAAACATATCACAATGGACCAATGACTCCAACTACGCCACACAGGCATACGTGGACGCCAGGGACATAGGTGACCTATCCGTTGTAGGATCAACGATATCAGCACCGTCAAACGCGGACCTGACCTTGACGACATCAGGCACGGGATCAGTCAGCATTGACGGAATACAGATTTCAGGAACTGAATTGAGTTCAACTGACTCAACACAGATAACGATCAAAGAGAATCTACACGTGACAGGAAACATCACAGGAACACTTACAGGTTCGGTTGCTTTCTCAAACGTTACATCAACACCAACAACAATCGCAGGTTACGGCATAACGGACGCCGCGAGTGCAACCGCGACAGCATTGACAGTTGTTGGAGATGACTCATCAGGCACAGCGGTCACACTGGGAGAGACATTCAAAGTGGCAGGTGCCACAGGTATAACAACAGCAGTTTCAGGTGACACTTTAACTATTACAGGACCATCTCTTACAAGTTACATCACAGCCAGTTCATCGGACACACTGACAAACAAGACAATAGATGCCAACGGCACTGGAAATAGTATAAGCAATCTAGAAGTTGCGGACTTTGCCGGATCGGCCATTGTAACTGCCGCGGAAGGCATAGGATCAAACAACAACGACACCACAATCCCAACATCGGCGGCCGTAAAAGCATACGCAGATTCAGTTGGCGGTGGTTCAACTGGTGACTTGACAATATCAGGAAGCACCATTAGTTCACCTTCAAATGCTCCATTAACATTGGATCCAAGCGGAACAGGAAAAGTCACCGCGGTCGGCGGATTGGTTGTCACAGGTGGTGACACAGAAACAGCGGACATATCAAGTTCGGGACAAATAGACGCGGTGGGATTCACCTCAACGGGTTCAAGCACATTCGACGGTGTGCAGATCACAGACAACACCATCACATCGGCCTCGTCAAACGCTGACTTACAGATAAACGCATCAGGAACAGGAACGATCGTATTAGAGAATTTAAAAATAGGAACTAGTGGTTCAACTGTGACAACGATACTTGATGAAGACAACATGTCTTCAAACAGTGACACAGCACTGGCCACACAGCAATCTATAAAAGCATATGTTGATTCAGAGATAAGCGGAGTCAGTGGTGCATCAACCGGAGACATCACGTTCACGGGTAGCACGATCATCTCACCTTCCAACGCTGACATCACACTTGACCCATCTGGAACGGGCGGAGTTGTAGCACAAGGTCCTGTGACATTCAACGCAGGATACATTGAGAAGATCAACTCACTAACATCAAGTTCTACCATAACTGTTGACTGCTCGGCGGCCAGCATACACACTGTCACATTAGGCACTAACACAGAATTCAACATCAGTAACCTACCAACAGGTGGTTCAGTCACATTGATCATCACACAGGATGGCACAGGAACAAGGACGGCCACATTCGGCACAGACGGTTCGAGTGCTGTGAAGTTCCCATCCAACAGTAGCACACTATCCACAGGCGGTGGAGACATCGATGTCGTGACGATCGTCAACGACGGAACCAACTTCCTGGGCAACATTGCCAAGGACTACAGGTCATCATAGGAGGACTGGATGCCTCTGGGTATACACAGACACATCATCACAGTGGGCGGCAACTGGGATCCTACGGCGAGCATCACCACACGTTTCCACATCGACGCCTCAGACACATCAAGTTATTCACTCAGTGGAAGCGACCTTTCATCTGTC
>Ga0255766_10004755_pt1 | contig 11454 bp, 24 predicted proteins | sample 071ome_23_FD_179966 | JGI IMG/M metagenome (GOLD analysis project Ga0255766, IMG submission 179966) | Coastal salt marsh microbial communities from the Groves Creek Marsh, Skidaway Island, Georgia - 071403BT metaG (version 2) | ecosystem: Environmental > Aquatic > Marine > Intertidal zone >... | reverse complement strand
CAGCAAAACAAAACAGACGTGTGATGAGATTAGAGGGCAAGGTAGACTTTTGTATTACTGATAGTCCTTTGATGTTGGGTGCTGTTTATAGAGATGCCTATGGTGAACCACTTTACTCAGAACTTATTGACAAATTGTGTTATGAATGTTATAATAGGAATAAGAATATAAATTTCTTTATGAAAAGAAGTTTAAAAACCTATGAACAGAGAGGAAGAGAACAGGATTATCAAGGAGCATTACGCATTGATGAAAAGATGTACAAGTTAATGAAAGACTATAATATACCATTTTATCACTTGGACATGAATAAAGATGCAGTGGAAATTGCTTACAAATATGTTTTGAAAAGACTGGTTAAGAACAATATATGATAGTTTGCGTCTGCAAAAATATAAATGAAACAAAAATGCGAGAATTGTTAGCAGAAGCACCTTTGGAAACTGTAATGAAGGAAACAGGTGTATGTACAAATTGTTGTAGTTGTAAACAGACTATTCAAAACATTGTGCTGGAAAATGCTGTAGAAAAATATAACAATGAAAGATAAATTTATTAATGCATTTATGAATTGTGCAGAAACATTCGCTCAACTTAGTAGTGCCACACGAGCAAAGGTTGGTGCTATTATAGTAAAGGACAACAGAATTATAAGCATTGGTTATAATGGTATGCCCAGTGGTTGGGATAACGAATGTGAAACAGAAGAGAGATGGAACGATGTCCCACACATGCGAGATGAGTATGAAAAAAAGGGTGCAAAGTTTCATGATATACCACAGGGTGCATACTGGATACTTAAAAAAAGTAAACCAGAAGTATTACATGCAGAAACTAATGCCATTGCCAAAGTTGCACAGAGTTCAGAAAGTTGTAAAGATGCAGTACTTTTCTGTACACATCTACCCTGTATTCAGTGTGCTAAATTAATACATCAGAGTGGAATCAAACATGTTTATTTTAGAGAGTCATACAATGCGGCAGTTGGCAGTGGTATGGACTTCCTAGAACGCAGTGGAATAGGCTTGACAAAAGTGGAAAATAATATATAATATATAATTAAAGGTATGAATATGAGTAAAAGTACAACACAAATGACAAAATCAGAGTTGCTGGAAGTCATTAATGAAAAAAACAGAGTAATAGCAGAACTAAATGCCAAAATAGATGATTTAGAAGGCATGGCAGTAGTAAGTCAGGCTAAGCCTTTAGATGCTGATACTAGTAGATTAATTAGTACAATGAATGCTAGAATTAAGGCATTAGAGGAAAAACTTGATGGCTAGAGTATTTGTTTACGGCACATTAAAAAAAGGCAATGAAGTCAGGGGAATGGACAAATTTCCTGGTGCTGAATATATAGGCAGTGGTGTAACCAAAGACCCACTTTATGATATGCTGGACTTGGGTAGTTTTCCTGGTGTTATTATCTCCAAAGGCAATGACAGAAGACTTAAAATATCAGGCCAAGTATATGAAGTAACTGATGAACTATTCAATCAGTTAGATCAGATAGAAGGTTATCCAATGTTTTACAACAGAAAAGAAGTTGCTACAGACTTAGGCAAGGCTTGGATGTATTATGTTCCTAATGATGGAGAGTATTTATTATATAAAGATTTAGAATCAGATCAAATACAAATTAAAAATGGAGTGGCGACATGGCTGTAGAAACACTTATACAAAACATAACACAATGGCATAGGGACAGAAACCTTATTGAAGGTGCAACAGACAAAGATCAATTGGCAAAACTAATTCAGGAAATGGGTGAGTTAAGCGATAATATCTGCAAAGGCAATGACATTGCAGATGACATTGGTGATATGATTGTGGTATTAATTAATATTGCAGAAAGAAACAATTTATCAATAGAACAATGTTTGGAACAGGCATGGAACGACATTAAAGATCGCAAAGGCAAAATGGTAGATGGAATCTTTGTTAAGGAGGAAGACTTATGATAAGATCATTATTAATTTTATTGATGTTAACCAGTTGTGCTGGTGGAAGTTTAAGGCCGGATATGCCGGCAACAAGTGAGGCTAGAAAGGCCTGTAATTTTGTTTTAGGTAGAGTAATATCAGTTCAGGATATTTTAATAGAAGCAGACAGAGAATCAGCTCAGGCAGTTGGTGCCACAATTGGCGGTTATGTTGGCAACAGAGTATCTGATGGTGAAAGTGATTTAGAACAAACAATGACAACTCTTGCAGGAGCGGCCATTGGGAATAAAATAGGAGATGCTATTGGTCAAGCAAAAGCAAAGGCAGGTATTAATATTTTTGTTGAGTTAGACAGTGGTGTTGGTATTAGTGTTGTACAGGAAAAAATTGAGACTCCTATTTTAGAAGGACAGCAAGTATTAGTAAGCGGTTATCCTAGACCAAGAGGTTATTATAACAGAGATTCTGCTTGTACATTAAGAGTTTTACCAAGATAAAATGGAAGGAATAGGCCTACTTTTTTTATTAAGTATAAAGCATGTAATCGCTGATTACTTTTTACAAAAGGGTTGGATGATAAAAGAGAAAGGTGTGTATGGTGCCCAAGGTGGTATTGCACATGCCAGTATTCATTCAATAGGAACATTTTTAGTATTATTTCCTTTCTTTAATCCTGTTTTAATTTTTATATTAAGTGTGTTAGACGGTATAGCACATTATCATATAGATTATTTTAAAAGCAATTATAGAAAAGGCAAAACCCTAAGTACAAATGATGCAGAGTATTGGATGATACATGGAGTTGATCAATTTGCACATTTTGTAACATACATTTTGATTGCAAGTATTTTAGTAATGTGGTTTTAATGGCTGATGAAGTTAAAAACAAAGAATGGGAAAAACATGTTGCTGTTACAGAATTACTGGGCATAGATCTAAAATGTCCTCATTGTAAAACTATATTAAAAGAAAATGACAAAGGAAGAACTGGTAGAACTAATAAACAAACTACACCCTGAAGATACAAAAGGAGAGATGAGTGGAGTATTCATTGGAAGGCATGGGGAGGTTGTTACTACCGATAGTATTCGTATTGATATGGATGGGGGTAGAGTTATATTGGCTCAAAAGGGATCAGGTGAAGCAGAACAGAATAAAAAGAATTGGCAACAAGAATTAGAGTTTATAAGAAACAGAAAATAATGGATATTGATAAATCATATTTTTTAAAAATAGAAAACTTTTTAGATACATCTGAATGTGAGTCTATTGCAAAAAAATTTAATGATTGTTTGGAAATTAATAAAGATATTATGAAAGAAGAAGGCCACAGAGACCATTATTACTCATTAAAAGATTCTGATATTTTTAAAAAAACGTCCGAAAAAATATTAAAAAAATTTAGTACAATAATTGACAAAGAGTTATTACATACCTACACTTATGTAACATATTACGAACCCGGTGCTATTCTATATGAACATATAGATAGACCAGCGAATCAATATGGTTTAAATATTAATGTACAAAAAGAATCTGAATGGCCTATATTTTTAAGACATCCTGAAAGTGATGAAATAACAAGAATTGATCAAAATCCTGGTGATGCATTCATTTACAAAGGTAGTGAAGTTCCACATTTTAGACCCAGACTTAAAACAGGCAACTCTATACAATTTATGATATTTGCTGTAGATAAAAATAGTCCTTTTAAAAAATTTGCTGGTGATAGTCAAGACGTACCCTGGCAAGATTATGATTGGCCTAACAAAGAACAACAACTTGAAAAGGCAAAATTTTACAATCAACATTCATCAAAAGGTATTGATATAAATGAAGAGTATTTAAGGAGTTTAGGATTATGAAACACATGATCAAATGGCTTAAAATATCAGCCGCTATCAACATTTATCTTAGTATATTATTAACATTAGTACTAATAGCATTAATTGTAGACATTAGTTTAGACAGTTATTGGCATGGTGCAGATTTTGTTCAACAAATTGAAAGTAAATTAAACGGACAGGATATTGAATAAATTAAAATTATGGCAGAAAAGATATATTCTTTCTGTTAAAATATTATTATCAGTTGTGTTTGCTAGTACTGTTGGATTCATATTCTATCACGTTCCTTATGATTCATTGTTCTTATACCCATTCTACATGGGGGCGGGACTTGTATTTTTATATTGGTATGCAATAGAAGATGCTAAATGGGATATGAATAAGGAATGGCAAAACTGGATGGATAATAAATTAAATTCAAAAGAATATGTAGATGCCTTATTATATATCCATCACAAGCAAATGAATTTTGCTGTAGATCCCACACTACCATTCACTACAACTGATTTAGATTTAGATTACGATGCTTTTTTAAAAGAGAAATTTAAGGGCTATCCATTCATACAGGAATTGTACAAATGAAATATGAAATAGGCAACCATTTTGAAATAGCATATGATCCGGATTATGTTACATTTACCTTTTCGTTATTGTTACCTAACTTAAACGATTTACAAGAAGCATATGATGAATTATTTGATGACAGAGACTATGAAGAGTTTGTGGAAGATCTTTTGGAAGGTTGGAAACAAAAAGAGTTTTTAGAATATCTTTATGACGAACAATCAGATCAGTTCTTTGATGAGATTATGCAAAAGGAAAATCGCAGAGGCACAATTAAAGATATCAAAGTAGTAGACGATGGTGACAGAAAAAGATTAATGTGTTGGTGGTCACCACCTGAATGGTTTGTTAAAGTTTTTAACGACAACAATGATGACACAGATTACATGATAGTGGAACAAAATATAATAGAGGCAATAAGCGATAGATTATGAAAGACACAGACACAATAAAAACACAATACAAAGGCATGGAAATGAGTGTAGGAGAGATAAAAAACTCCAAACGAATACAGAAAAGTGCTACACCAAAGGGCGATTTAAGTTGGTATGTAAAATGGATTGCCAGTGCCTTTATTTTAGTAAGTATGACAATCAGAGGTGTAGAAGGTTTACAATTTTATGATTTAGTACTCAGCCTATTTGGTGTAACAGGTTGGTTTATAGTGGGTATGTTGTGGAAGGACAGAGCATTAATTTTACTAAATGGTGTTGGTATATTTTTATTCATTAACACACTGATCAGAGACTACTTGATATAATGAAAGTATTAGTTACAGGTGACAGTTTTGCAACATTAGATCCTAAACAAAGCCATTGGGCAACAATATGGGGAGAACAAAACAATTTTAAAGTGGAACACAAGGCATTTCCTGGTCAAAGTCATGTTAATATTGTGACCACTGTTTTAAATACAACAAATTTTTCTGATTATGGTCTTGTGATTTACCATGTTACAGATTATTTGAGAGCTCAAATAGATTTAACAGATGCTGGTTTTAATAACATATTGAATAATATTTTGGGATTTTACAGTGATGTGAATTTTACAAAAGCAGAAAAACTAAACATCTTAGACAGATCAAAAGCATTAACTGATTTTGTATATGACCCAGTAAACATATCACCTAACAACTTGGATCCAGAATTTATTCAGGACAAAGATTGTAAGGACAAAACATTAAATTTATATAACAGTATAAATTTATATTGGTTGATGCAGGCAAATTATAACAGCATGAGATTGTTACAAAATACCTGTAAGATAAACGGTGTTCCAATAATTTTAGTTATAGAACCAGACATGAGTAAATTTGTTGATACAGAATTTTATAGTGAAGATACTTTAATTTTTATGACTAACATAGAACTAGATCAAGATAGTAATACTACAGGATGGGAAGAAGACAGTACAAATCATTTAAGTAAGAGTTGTCACAATCAAATAAGTGGTGTTTTTAATAACTTTATCATAAATAATAATATATTAAAACAGTAGTTAATAAATAGTAATATGGACACAAAAAAACTTTTACAATACAACAGAAATCCAGAACTGTCTCCTTGGTTTCAAGAGAGACTTGAAGAACTCGTAGAAGATGGTGTTTATCACACTGACATTGACAAGTTAAGAGACGGTATTGTAGATGGTTTACAAAAATACAGGGACGATTACAATTTAAAAAATGTTGTAATTGGAATGAGTGGTGGTATTGATAGTGCCTTAACAGCCAGTTTATTCAAAGCGGCAGGTTGGACAGTAACAGGAATCACTATGCCTGTACATCAAGTACCAGCAGAAACAGACAGAGGCAGAGAAGCCTGTGAAAAATTAGACATAGAACACTTACACATAGATCTAACAGAGGGCTACGAAAAGTTTAGAACCCACAGTGTAGCACCAGTAGACAAATTAGCCGGTGAGGCTCCACAAGGAATAGATCTCAGTTCACATGATTTAGACACACGAAAAAGATTGGGTAACATCAGAGCTCGTATGAGAATGATAACCTTATATAACCAAGCAAGTCTTAAAAAAGGCATTGTAGCAAGTACTGATAACTTTAGTGAACTTGCCGCAGGTTTTTGGACACTGCATGGTGATGTAGGTGATGTTGCACCAATACAATCACTAACAAAGAGTTGGGAAGTACCAGCATTAGCAGAGCTAATGGGTGTTCCTGAATCTATAATTTCCGCCAAACCTACTGATGGGTTAGGTGTTGGCAATGGTGACGAGGACCAGTTTGGTTTCAGTTACCTTGAGTTTGACATCGCAATGTTCAGTCTGTTAAACAGATGGAACTTTGTGCAGTTTGACTTGGAAGACGGAAAGGATAAATCCATTGTGGATAATGTTAAGCAACGCATAGCATCAACCACATTTAAAAGGATTAATCCTGTTAATTTAAATCACCCATTTGCTGAGGGTAGATACTCTCAGTTGGAAGAACTAGATAATAAACTAAGGAGTTAAACCATGGATAATTTCGTAATTTTTGTCATCGCAGTTCTAGTGATTGGTGGAGGAATTTATTTCTTCAACAAAGGAAAAGGAAAGGAATCTGCTCCAGTAGTAAGTAAGCCTACTCCTGCTCCAGCACCAGCACCTGTAAAAGAAGTTGTAAAAGCAGAAGTCAAGAAGGCTCCTACAAAAGCAGTTCTTAACAAGATGACTAAGAAAGAGTTAGATATGTTCGCTAAATCTGAGTTCGGTATCTCATTGGATGCAAGACTTAAGAAAGAAGACATGATTAAATCTTTCCAGAAAGAAGTAAAAAACGCAAAATAATTGCAGAGTAAATGAGCCCTAACCGGGCTCATTATCTTTTCCCATGAACAGTTTCCATTATACACATAATTTTTTTCCAACAGATATAACAGAAAATATTCTAAGTAAATATTCATTATGGAACATCTCAGAAGACAAATCCAGTGACTATTGGCCTGATGGCACAAAGTCAGAAAATGCTGTAGTAAAAGTACAAAAACTTACCAAACAGGAAGAAGTCACTATCAGAGATTTTTTATATGAGTCTCCCAGAAGTGTATTTTGTGATGACAACATGCTGAGAGACAGTGTATTCACAGTGTATAAAGCAGAACCTGGGTATGTTTTAAGCAAACATTGTGATAATGTCAGAGGCAGTTTAACTGTTTTCCTAAATAATGATGCTGATGACAATTCAGGCGGTGACTTTGTATGGTATGATGTTAATGACAACAAACACACAATAAAAAACAAATTTAACACAGCAGTTCAATGGAAAAACTTATACAAAGATGCAAAAGCAAATCCATATCATGAAACAACTGTGAACAACACTGACAGATTCACACTGCAGATGTTTATCATGGAAAAAGAATAGATAAATACAAATATGACAAACTTTGAAATAATAGATAACTTTTTTGATAAAACATTTTTAGAAAAGATTGCTCCAAAATACAGAGTACCACATGAAACCGACAGTCATCAACACTGGGATCATGGTCATGAAAACAAACTGATGTTAAATGAAGAACTACCCGTACCCATGGATAGACTTTACATTTTAGAACATTTAACGTCAGCAGATAATTCACCTTTTCAAAAATCTCCTCATTTAAAAAATGCAACACTGAAGTTTCATAAACCCATATCAGCATTTAGCATGAACCCACACAGAGATTTTTGTTTTGCTACTATGAGTGTGTATTTAAATCCAAATTGGAAACCAGAATGGGGCGGAGAGTTTTTTTGTATAGACACAGAAACAGGTGAGAAAAAAGTTATAGATTACAAATACAATCGTGCAGTGTTCTGGAAATCTCCACATCCAACAGAACCCAGGCATTGTCCCACACATGGCGTAAGACCTACCCATAAAACAGACAGATTTACATTACAAATTTTCCTATATGACACTGTGGAAAATGAAAAAACTTATGAAGAAATGGGCATCATTAGACATCACTGGAGCAAACACTTTGCTCCTGAAGAATGGGTTATATCTTAAATCTAAATTAAATCACAATGGCTGTTAACAATTACAGTAATAGTGCTGATAAGTCTGGCTTCTTAAAATTATTTGAAGCGGAACTTTATGCAGTTATAAACTGTAACAAGCACATAACACACAAACAAAACATAGGCATCATAGACTGGTGGTGGTGTACTGATCAGGAACAGGATACAGAAAACATTAAAAAATTTGTGGAAATGCAGGACATCTGTTTCTTTATCAGTGATGAAATTTTAAACATGGGCAGTTTGGAATACGCAGACATTGACAACATGATAACAATGTTAAATGACCATAATGTGTATTTTTTAATGCATTCTGAGGAGTCCGGTTTAACTGTGTCACCTAAAAGTAACAGAACACTGAACACACCTTGGTTCTATAAAAGTTTTTTGGATATACCTGCTGATTTTGAAGCAACCTTAAACTACAAACCCAAACCCTATATGTTTAATCTGTTGTTAGGCAGAAACAAAACCTACAGAACACTGCTGTATAAAATATTAAAACACAATCCACAAGTATACAGCACATATCTGGGACATCACAAATACAAACATGATGTTCAAAACAACATGGATACTGCAGAAATACAACACAAATTATGCAGTCAGGATATGTCAAAGCATCAATTAAACACCATGTTGGATACTGAAAATGGCCGTTCATGTATATCTCATATCGTACCCACAAACATATACAACAACACACATTTTGATATTGTCAGTGAGACACAAGCAGACAAACACATGAATTTTACCACAGAAAAAACTGCTAAACCTCTTGCCACAGGCAGATTCTTTCTGTATGCTGGTGTTAATGATGTTAAAAAATATCTAACACAACAGGGATTTTCACTGGAAACTTATAACATTAAACAGTATGATCATTCCACAGGTTATACAACTGTGATAACGGAACTAACAGATTACATAGAAGAAATCACAGAAAACCCTGGATTAGTAGAGGATATTTACACAAAAACACTGGAGGAAAGGATTTACAACATGCACGTCTATCAGGAAAAGTCCACCAACTACTACAAACAGTTAAACGACTGGATTGAAATAAGCCTAAATAACTTGACAAAATAGCAAGTTAATAAATAGTAACAATGTGAAAAAATTAAACACAAAACAAAAACTACATCTGTTTGTCAAAGACAGATTTAAAGTGATGGAAAAATATAAAAAAATTACTGAAGAAGAATTGTTGCTGGGTAGACGTTGGTAATGAATATTAATTATTACATAGGAACAAAAACTGGTATTTCTCCTGAATTAGAACAAGAAGTACAGAAGTTTTTGAATGATGCTGATCATAGATCAAAATACAGTAATAAAAATATAGGATTTATAGACTGGTGGTGGTGCACTAAAGAGCAAAGGAAAATTGATAATCTAAAACAATTTGTGGAATCACAAGATCTCTGTTTTTTTGTTAATGAAGAATTAATTTGCTATTTGGGTCATGGAGTTACATATTCTGTTTGTGATGATATTTTAACAATGCTGAATAATTATAATGTATACTTCTTGATGTTTTCTGAAGAGGATTTTAATGTATCCACTGATCCCAAAAAAACTCTCAGTATGCCTTGGTTTTTTAAAAGACATTTAGTTTTACCTGAAAACTTTACTGCTGATTTTGATTATACTGCTAAGCCTTACACATTTAATTTGCTTCTGGGATCGGAAAAACATTATAGAACCATCTTATACCTGATATTAAAACACAACCCAAGCATATACGCAACCTATCTTGGTCATCACAAATACAAATATGATCAAAAGAACATTCTGGATAATGATGAAATAAAAACTGCATTACTAGGACAAGATGTATCCAAAACAAAATTAAACACAATGCTTGATACATCTCAGGGAGAAATTTCACACATTATTCCAGATGAAATCTATAGAAACTCACATTTTGACATAGTTAGTGAATCACAAGCAGATCAGAATACATTTTTTACCACAGAAAAAACTGCAAAACCCCTGGCAACTGGAAGATTTTTCATTTATGTGGGTAGAAGTAAAGTTTTTGAATACTTAAAATCCTATGGATTTAGTTTTACAAATTATCTCACTGACTATGTCAGTAAAGAAGAAGATTACATATCCAGACTTAGTTACACCAGTGAACTAATAACAGAAATAACAGAAAATCCCAACATGGTCAAGGACATTTATGCAAAAACACGATCAGAAAGAATACACAACATGCAGACTTATAAAAAACACACAAAACATTTTTACGAAAAATTAAGACAATGGTTCAATGACTGTTTACTTAACAGTTAAAAATACTTGACAAAATAGCAAGTTAATATTATAATAACAGTATGAAAAAACTAAGCACAAAACAAAAACAGCATCACAACAGATGTAATGCTCGTAAGCAGAGGATAGAAGCCAAGCGAAAACCTCACAGAAAAGCACAAAAGATCATCATGCAGAACTTGGAAAAACAGTTACGCAGACAGGTTAGACAACAATCACAGGAGTCAATCACCTTATAATGTTGTGGATCCTAGCCTTTCTGACTATAATAATAGTATCACTGTTTTTCTTTAACAAGCAGTTGGTAGATGGATATGGTGTAGGTGGTTGGCTTGTTATTATCTTTATAATAGGACCCATTTTCACATGGTTTCACGATAACGGAATACTAACAGAATTTCTATTCATAAGTTATATCTTATTGTGGGCTTTTATATTATGGGATATGGGCAGACAATAACATGGAAAACAAACACATAAAAATAGATTCAGAACGTCTCACACAGACTATCAAAGACTTATCTGAGGGCAAAATAACTCCGGAACAAGCACAAAAAATCATACAGGAACTGTCAGGCGGCAACACAGAAGAAGAATAATGGCACAGAAACCTCTAGCAAAAGACTACACAGACTTAAAGGCCTACATACAGGATAAGAAACTGTATGCCCAAGCAATGGGTAAAAACCCTAACCGTGTAGCCCTACACTACTACAAAGAACAGGGCATATACACCATAGAAGATCTATTACAACACTACAGGGACAACCCCTGGGCAAGGGGATTAGATCTATGAGTAGGGTAAAGGA
>Ga0255766_10004749_pt1 | contig 11460 bp, 8 predicted proteins | sample 071ome_23_FD_179966 | JGI IMG/M metagenome (GOLD analysis project Ga0255766, IMG submission 179966) | Coastal salt marsh microbial communities from the Groves Creek Marsh, Skidaway Island, Georgia - 071403BT metaG (version 2) | ecosystem: Environmental > Aquatic > Marine > Intertidal zone > Salt... | reverse complement strand
TGGTAAACCCCGAGATGCAGACAATGAAGATGTCTCATTAATAAAAATATCTTGACCAAAGAGTCTTAGGTTATCTCGTGTGCTACCAACAACCGGAATCAGCGTAACCCCGACAACTAAGCCTGAAAGATCAGGCTCAGATCTGATCCGCATGGCTGCCTCATCGACACTGAGACCCTGAAGAGGGATCGGCGATATTCCTGGTAGATTCAAGATTCCCTGCTCATCGAGGATAAAGGGATTCTGGTTGTTAAGCTCAATGAGTAAACTCTGAAGGTATGAACGTCTATCTGGACTTGCTATACTCTGTTGAAGGTATTCAGATCTTAATCCAGTAACAGGACCAAAACTAGAATAAATAGAAGATCCTTCATTCTGATTAGTACCAGAGTTGATAGGGCTATTTGGGGTTTCATTTATAGTGTCGATGTCGCCGGAATTGATAAAACTCTCGAGCAAATAAAATCTTAAGATAACAGTATCCCCAGAGTTCAATTTAGGAGGCCCAATTTGTTGCACAAAGCTATTTGGATTAGCAGCTTGACTGCTCGTGCTAGCTGAAGGGGGTTGTCCACCAAAGCTTTGTGATTGCATTTGAATGAGATCGTCGATACTTGAGGTAAATGACATCTGTGCCAAAACGATACCCGAGGTAAGGGCGCTGAAAATAAATATAAATAATTTTGATTTCATAGCAAATATATAATTTTGAAATTTTAATACTTTCAGTAACTTAAATCCAATTTAGTTATTTTTTTTAATAAACTCTAAATGCTTAAATTTCTCACTGACGTTCACCTTTTTATCTTGTAAAAAATTATTTGCAATCACCTTCCCTGTCTCCACTCCAAACTGATCAAATGCATTGATACCAAGAAGCAATGACTTAATATAGGTACTGTGTTCCTGCAAGGCTAAATACGCTCCGAGATTAAAGGGGCTAATTTGACTCAATAAAATCAGAGAATGAGCTTTATCACCAATAATCTTTCTATCCTCATTCAAATCATTCCCATCAGTGAGCGTTTGTAATTGGGCTGCTAAATTTGAGAAATTAAAAAAGCTAAAATCACCGTCAGCTACAGAGGATACAAATTCAATCGATGAAGCAAGGTTTGATTGATGCAGTGCCTGATAAAAAGAGTGCTGACTCTCAACTCCAGAACCACCCCAAATTATTTGAACAGATGACTTATAGGGAGAATTTTCGGGCAATCCCTTTCCGTTACTCTCCATCACTAGCTGCTGGTTATATTCAACAATACTTTTTATCTCTTTGGGATATGTCAGCACTAAATGAGTATTCTTATCTAAGTAATGTTGATTCCAAAAGCCAATCAAAGCATACATAACTGGCAAAGCATTGATTGGTTCTTTTGATTGAATGTTGCTATCTAGGACGGAGCCACCTTTTAGGAAACTCTCAAAGGCCTCATAACCAAGCACTAATGAAACTGGAAGTCCGACCGAGGACCAAATGGAGTATCTTCCCCCAACCCATTCCCAAAAATAAAATTGTCTATCTTTGGCAATACCAAAAGTATCTAAGCCCTCGGTATTGGATGAAATACCTACAAACTGATACTTGACTGCGTCCACTCCAAAAGTGTTTTGTAATTTTTCTTTAATCCTGTTTCCAATCAATAGGGTTTCTTTTGTGGTGAAGCTTTTCGATATGATGATCACCAGTGTCTCTTCAAGATTGAGCTCCGAGGTCACAGACTCAAATTCTTTGTCGTTAGGTTCCGTTAAAAAACTTAATTTAAAATTATTGAGACTATCCCCTAAAGACTCATACAAAAACTTATTACCCAAATAGGACCCACCAATTCCAATCACTAAAATTTCTTTGAGGGGTTTTCCCTTGATTCCCAATATCTTTTCGCCTCGAAAGGCCTCTGTGAAAGCCCTTATCTTTTCAAGCTCGGTGGCAACAAGATTTCTTTTCTGAGTGAGTGAACCTAAAATATTTTTGTCAAATACATCCCTTAAAAGCGTATGAAGGGCTGGCCTATCTTCTGAATGATTTACATGCTCTCCTGAGAATAGGTCATCTAATTTATGCGAACAGTCTTGGCAATGATATAGCTCGAGCAGTAAATCTATTGCCTCCTGATCTATTCTTTCTCGACTAAAATCATAGGCCAGAGCATTATCAATACTTATGATAAATCTCTCTGCTCTCTCTGGGTCGCTCGCAAAAAGGTCATTGATACTCGTATTTTTTAGCTCCTCAGATTTCACTAAGAGCTTCTGATGTATTTTTAAGAATTTATCATTCATCTCTATACAAGAAAGCCCGTAATAACGGGCTTTCTAAGGGTCTATTGAACCAAGTTATTACATTACACAAGTCGCGTCTACGCAGCCCGCACCAGTAGTAAAGTGGCTCCACCACAATACAAAGAGTACGGTTGCAACGACTAATGTACCTAGCATAACAGGCAATCCTTTTCGAGCCCAGAGGCCTGGTGTAATCGCCATGCTTCTGTCTCCTGTTTCTCTGGCAAGTCGCTCTGAGATCGTGACAATAAATACGTTGGCAGTTGAGCCAATGTGAGTACCGTTACCCCCAAGACCAACTCCCATTGCTAGGCCCCACCATAGTGGTGAAACCGGCACTCCTTGCGCCTCTAGCCCCTGGATAATAGGGATCATCGCAGCGGTGAATGGAATGTTATCGATAGCTGCTGATAGGAATGCCCCGATCCACATCAATACCAAAGTAGCCGTCATCAGATCTGACTGGACAAAGGGAAGGATAAACTGACCGACATACTCTAGGAACTGGCTATGCTCAACGCCACCGATGAGCATGAAGAGTCCCAAGAAGAAGATCAATAGAGGTACCTCAACGCGTGTCATGACCTCTTCCATATGAACCTTTCTAGAGACTAAAGCAAGAGCAGCCATACCTAAGACAGCGACGAACCATGGCTCCCAGTGAAGTGCATTGTGAGCCATAAAGAATCCAGCCATGATGACTAGAATCACGATTGAAGCCTTCCAAAGTCTCGCATCTGGGATCTCTGGGACAGTCGTATTCGAGATATCTGGTGTCTGAGCGAGCTCCTCTTTGAATAAGAACTTACACATGATAACCACGACAATCCAAGCAACAAATGTAATAGGTGCCATTGTCACTGCAAAGTCATTGAATGAAATATTTGCCGCAGATCCAATCATTAGATTTGGTGGGTCACCCACTAATGTTGCGATTCCGCCTGTATCAGAGAGCAATGCCGCTGCTAACAGATAAGGAACCGGCGAGATCTTTTGCTGCTTAGCAATCAAGATAATCAATGGTCCAAAGATAATAACGGTTGTGACGTTATCTAAGAGCAATGAGAGCCCAGTGACTGCAGAACCTAAGAGCACAAGCATTAAATAAAGCCTGCCCTTACTCATGACAGCAATCTTATAAGCCATCCACTGAAAACCGCCGGTCGGTATCATAATAGATACTACAGTCATCATGGCTGCGAGAAGGAATATCACATTCCAGTCAACAACTTCTAAAGCATCTTCAGGGCTATAAAAGCCCATCATTTGCCCGACGACCATCATAGCAACTGCGCCCACGACAGCGACCTTACTTCGCTCGATATGGTGGATACCCTCGGTAAAAATAAATAAAAAGGTAACAAATAGAATGATGCCTGAGACAAGCATGTCATTGTTAAATGTCAGAAGATGTTCCATAGATTCTCCAAAAAATTTTGACTATTTTAGCAACAGGACAAGAAAAACTTAAGAGATTTCGGTAAATTTAGATCTTATAGTGCTCGCGCCACTTTTTATGCTCATTGATCTCAGCCTCATCAAGATGACATGAGACTATGTCAATATTGTCCAAATTTAGAATCGCAAAATCCTGTGCCTCACCCGCGCTTAGCTCTTTTTCGTTTTGATCAAGATTTAACTTTACCTGGCCTCCTGTCATCAGAAGGTAAACGTCTGCCAAGATCCTTGCATCCAAGAGTGCACCGTGCAGCGATCGGTCATAACTATCGACGTTGTAGCGCTTTGCTAGATTATCAAGACTGTTTCTCTGGCCCGGATGAAGCTTCCTTGCAAGCATTAACGAGTCAATGATTTTGTTTTTTCTTAAAGGTTTGCTTTTCGTTTTAGCGTGTGTGAATTCGCTATCGAGAAATGCCATATCAAATCCAGCATTATGGATAACAATGTCTGCCTTATCGATAAAGCTTAGCAAATCAGACTCAATGTCTTTAAAGAGTGGCTTATCTGAAAGAAACTCTCGGCTCAGGCCATGCACCCGAAAGGCTCCCTCCTCGATGTCTCTCTCAGGGTTTAGATAGGTATGGAAGGTTTCACCGGTGAGCTTTCTATTGATAACTTCAACGCATCCAATTTCTACAATCCTATTGCCATCCTCTGGCTTGAGGCCTGTAGTCTCTGTATCTAATATCACTTCTCTCATCATTTATAAACTATCGATTCCTTTGTTTGCCAATTGATCCGCAACTTCATTGCCAGTAATTCCTGCATGACCCTTGACCCACCTCCAATTAATTTCATGCGGGGATGACGACTCAATAAGCTTCATCCAAAGATCCTTATTTTTTACCTCTTTCTTATTGCTCGTTTTCCAATTATTTTGCTGCCAATTTTTAAGCCATTTCGTTATTCCGTCTTTCACATAAACGGAATCAGTATAGAGTTCTACCTGGCATGATCTCTTGAGGCTGTCCAATGCCATTATGGCTGCAAGGAGCTCCATTCTATTATTGGTGGTGTTCTCCTCGCCACCATAGATTTGTTTTTGACCTTTCTCGTGCTGCAATAAGGCCCCCCAGCCACCCTGACCGGGATTTCCTCGACATGCACCATCGGTGTAAATAATGACCTTTTCCATATGTATATGGTTTATCATAATCGATTAATTATTAAATTTATTGTCTATACTTTTATTTATTTAACCAATGGTAAAATCAATATTTGCTAGATTGCTATATTTGCTCATGATCCTTTTGGCTCTCGTTGGTTGCGAAAGTATCAGTCAACTTGCTCTCGATGATGATAATGCTTCTACGAATACGAGCTACGAGAACCTAGCAATCAATGGAGAGATCATCTATCCCGCTCAGGTCGTTGTGGAGCCCGATAGGGATGTGGTCCAAAGAATTCAAGATGGGCTGACTTTTGAGCCTGTCATCAACCCCTTTGTGACAGAGCACATACTCTGGTTTCAGAGGAACCAAAACTATTTAACTCGTGTACTCACCAGAGCCACCCCCTATATTAATCACATACTCAATGAATTAGAACGAAGAGATCTGCCCTTAGAGCTGGCGCTTTTGCCAATCATTGAGAGTGCTTTTGATCCTTTTGCATACTCAAGCAGTCGTGCTTCGGGTCTCTGGCAGATTATTCCGCCCACTGCAGATTACCTTAATCTAAGAATTAACTGGTGGGTGGATGAGAGAAGAGATATATTAAAAAGCACAGACGCTGCTCTTAATTACCTCGAGGAGCTTTACCTTAGGCTGAATGAAGACTGGTTACTTGCTGCCGCTGGCTATAATGCTGGAGGCACGACCATTGAAAATGCCTTGAATCGAAATGCGAGCTATCAAACCTTTTGGGACATAAGGCCTATCATCCCCGAACAAACGCAGAATTATGTACCAAGACTTATTGCACTTAGCATACTATTCCGCTATCCAGAGCTTTTTAGCGTAGACCTACCCATCATTGAGGATAGGCCTCGATTTTATGAGTTAGAGGTAGATGAACAAATTGACATGGCTATGTTAGCCAATGCCTTGGGTGTAGAAATTGAAGAGATCTACTTGCTCAATCCTGGCCTTAATCGTTGGGCAACTGAGCCAGATGCTACTTATGGCCTCTTACTACCCATTGAGCAACGGGGGCTCGTTGAAAACTTATTGGAAGATGATCCTCTAAGTGCAGTCAACTGGATAAGATATGAGGTGGTCTCGGGGGACACTTTAGGTGCACTCGCAAATAGATTTAATACGACAGTCGATGCCATCATGGCAGCCAATCAAAAAACGAACACATTGCTTAGAATCAATGAGGAACTTTTAATACCCACCCCGACCTCAAGCATTTATGCTTACTCGCTGAGCTCTGACTCTAGGAGACTGGCTGAAATAAGGGATTTTCAATCTCAACAACATCAATTACATCATGTAAGTTCTGGGGATACCTTATGGTCTATTAGCAATCAGTATGGCGTTACCATTGAGCAACTCGCTAGCTGGAATGCCATCAATCAGAATGACAGTCTCTCTATAGGCCAAGAAATCATTATCATTTCTGATTTCGCTTATCCTCGCACAACTGGTATGAATGCATCGAGAAGAGTCACCTATACCGTTCGAGAGGGAGATTCTTTGTATGTCATTGCAAGTCGATTTAATTTAGATGTCGAAGATATCGTCAGAAGCAATAACTTAAATCCGAATAACTACCTGCAGCCCGGTCAAGTTTTATCGCTCCAGGTTGAAATTATCGAATAGCACATTGGAGATTTAAATATGAGTATCTTAAAAGGAAAAAAAGCGGTCATTATTGGATTAGCTAGTACTCGTTCCATTGCCTGGGGAATTGCTAACGCACTCAAGAATCAGGGAGCGGATCTTGCCTTTAACTTCCAGAATGAAAAATTAGAGGAGCGTGTAAAAAAAATGGCCCAGGAGCTCGGTAGTTCTGTTTGCTTGCCGATGGACGTTTCTAGCGATGATGAGATTGCAAATTTCTTTTCTAATCTTAAAGATCAATTCGGTACTTTCGATATTCTTATTCACTCGGTAGCTTTTGCACCATCATCCCAACTTGAGGGAAGCTTCACAGAGGTGACAGATCGAGATGGATTCAGAATTGCTCATGATGTCTCAAGTTTCAGCCTCACGGCTGTTACAAAAGCTGCTATGCCACTTTTAAATGATAATGCCTCTATCTTGACGCTTAGTTATTTAGGTGCTGTCAAAGCAATGCCCAGTTATAACGTGATGGGTCTGGCCAAGGCAAGCCTTGAAGCAAATGTTCGCTTTCTAGCCTATGATCTTGGTCCAAAATCTATCAGGGTCAATGGCATTTCAGCTGGACCCATAAAAACACTCGCCGCTTCAGGGATTAAGGGTATTAAAACAATGCTTGACCATATGGAGCAAGCCTCGCCTCTTAGAAGAAATGTCACCATCGAAGAAGTTGGAAATGCTGCAGCATTCTTAGTCTCCGATATGGCATCAGGCATCACAGGACAAGTAGTATACGTCGATAGCGGTTACTCAATCGTAGGAATGAGTCTAAGCTAGTCTAGAAAATCGGTGTGATAACGGTCTGTGAGATATTGATATCCGCATCATTAACCGCTTGTCGCACATAGGCGTCATACTCAATAGACGCATTCAGATCTGTAAGCTGTAGCCCGTATGATTGGCGGGTAAACTCATCAAGCACTTCCGTAGAACCCATCTCAACTGCACTTAAAATCATAACCACAGGATCTCCCGATTGTAGCTGTGTAATATTGGCTATGTAAGAATCAAGATCAGGCTTTTGTAAAGTATAGCTAGCATTAGCAAGCTCAATAGGCGTCTCATTTAGCTCACCGTTTCTTGATACCCACCTAGGCTCATTCCAGGTTGCATTAAATTGGGAGGCGATGTTGGGTATATCCTCTCCGTTTTCTAAGGCAGACTGAAGCCTCTCTAAAAATGCCTCGGCATCGGCAATAGCGATTCTCTCTGCATCTGATCTGGCGAGTTGCCCCCTAATTAAATCAGTTACCTCATCGAGACTTCTTTCTTGGGGCTCAACGTAATCTGAGACCCTTATCACGGCGAGATGGTTCTCAGAAATCTCAATAAGAGGGCTCGTGGATCCAGAGTCGATCAAACCGACGTTAAACGCGTTTGTTAGTATGGTTGAGTTTATTTCAGAGTCGACCGGCGTTACCCCTTCATAACGCATAATGTCAATACCAAGGGAACTAGAAATAAAGTCTAGGTCAGTATTATTTTGATAGATTAAATCTGCGAGCTGGATTGATTTCTCATAAAAAGCCGAGCCTTGTGCCTCAAGCTCAAGCTCAGCAATTAAGATATCCCTTACCTCCTCGATAGGTTGGCTCTGACCCAATTCAAGATCATCGAGCCTGATGATATGAAGACCAAATTGGGTTTCCACAATTTGAGTATAATCTCCCACTGTCTCAAGACCATAAAGTGCTTGATCAAAGCTATCTGGATAAAGGCCTCTGGAGATAAATCCTAGGTCTCCGCCGTTTTGAGCGCTCAACTGGTCTATACTAAACTCAAGAGCTAAATCATTAAACGCTTCGCCATTATTAAGCCTCTCTAGTACCTGCTCTGCTGAGATAAAGTTACCAGGCTCAAAAAGAATATGACTGGCTCGTCTTTGTTCATCTGACACAAAGCGCTCAATGTTAGCTTGGTAATACTCTTCAATAGAGGATTCGGTTGGCATGAAATCATCAGTCATGGTGTCTGACGTAATCTCGAGGACCTCTAGCGTAATGCTAGGCTCTGTCATATAGTTCTGGCTGTTTGCGTTGTAGTATAGTTCTACTGACTCATCTGGGATAGTGTCTTCATTGATATAACTCGCCACATCAAATTGTGCGTAGCTAAATCTGCGTCTTTCGGTGAGCAGACCGAGTGCTAATCTAAACTCATACGGAAGGATAAAAGAAGTGCCGGTAATGGATTGCTGCAGCATACCTAATTGCAAAGCATTCCTTTGCAAGGACTCATAGTAATCAGGGGTAATGCCTTCGTTGATGAGTCTCGATTGATAGATATCAAATGAGAATTCATCTCCAATCCTAAATTCTTGTCTGTTAGCAATTGCTGTGGCAACATCATCATCAGAGACAACAAAACCTCTGTCTTGTGATCGTTGAAGAATGGCTTTATCCGCTACCAATGCATTGATGACCTCTTGTCTAAGTTGATTTCTTGTGTTGACATCAAAATTACCCTGAGCAGCGAGCACTGCTTGTTGCTCCCTAAATCTCAATGCTTGGTCAAATTCATAGAGAGATACATCCTCCCCATTGACTCTTGCCGCAATGGTTCCAGATGTAAGACCAAAATCAACACCCCAAAAGATAAATGAAATAGCTATTAATAATAAGATAACTAAAGCAAAAATCTTTCCTAAGCCTTCTCTAATACTGGTCAACATGATATTAATTATACCTTTCTTTAAAAAAAAAATGGTAGTTGACCAGTGGCCAACTACCTATTTTAGTGGCGGAGTGGACGGGACTCGAACCCGCGACCCCCGGCGTGACAGGCCGATATTCTAACCAGCTGAACTACCACTCCTAATGCTGGTGGGTGCTGAGGGGATCGAACCCCCGACATTCGCCTTGTAAGGGCGACGCTCTACCAGCTGAGCTAAGCACCCTTAGCTCACGAGGCTTAGTTTACAGCGTCTTTAAGTCCTTTCCCAGCTTTAAATGATGGAACCTTACTAGCAGCAATTTGGATGGTTTCGCCTGTTCTAGGGTTCCTTCCAGCACGTGCTGCTCTCTGCTTGACTTGGAATGTACCGAAGCCAACTATGGAGACTGAATTTCCCCCTTTTAATGCACCGGTAATACCAGAAACTACCGCATCGACGGCCTTTCCTGCATCAACTTTGCTTAATCCCGCTTGTGAAGCGACTGCATCGACTAATTCAGCTTTATTCATTAAATTTTCCTCATACTTGATTGATTTATAAAAAACAGTGGCTCATAAAAGAACTACATTTAACTTTTATAACAGCTAGCTTTGAAATAAGTCAATGGAAATGCTTTATTTAGTGGGAAATTGTCTTATCTGGCTGTGATTTTGATTTATCAGCAATTTGTATTTTTTGTTTTGATTTAGGTAAATTCTTTTGCGGTAAGGGCGTTTCCGATAACGCAATCTCGAGGACTTGATCGATCCATTTTACCGGAATAATATCAAGTTTGTCTTTGATTTCATTAGGAATTTCCTCTAAGTCCTTTATATTTTTCTCAGGAATAAGGACGGTGTCGATACCGCCTCTAGCTGCTGCTAAAAGCTTCTCTTTGAGCCCCCCAATGGGTAGTACCTCCCCTCTCAAGGTAATTTCACCCGTCATCGCTACGTTTGATCGAGTGGGTATATTGGTCAATGAGGAAACGATCGATGCGCACATTCCTATTCCGGCTGAGGGCCCGTCTTTAGGGGTTGCGCCTTCTGGAACATGAATATGTACGTCTTTATTTAAGTAAAATTCAGGATCAATGCCTAGGTTTTCTACCCTACTTCGTACAACAGTCAAAGCCGCCTGAATGGATTCTTGCATCACCTCACCAAGGTGCCCTGTATGTATTAATTTACCTTTGCCAGGTACCACGGTAGATTCGATGTGTAGTATATCGCCACCAACTTCTGTCCATGCAAGACCTGTTACCTGACCCACAGCATTCGCTTCATCTTTTTTTCCAAAATCAAATCGTTGAACACCAAGATAATCTTTCAAATTAGTCAAGGTTATTCTGGTCGGCTTCTCATCTTTAGCACTGAGTCTTTGTTTTACTACCTTCCTGCAAATTTTAGCTAATTCTCTTTCCAGTCCCCTAACGCCAGCCTCTCTGGTGTAATGCCTCACAATATTTTTTAGAACGGCATCAGTAATTGAAATCTCAGATCTTGTCAGACCATTATTTTTGATCTGCTTTGATAATAAATGTTCTTTTGCGATATTTATTTTTTCAATTTCTGTGTAGCCAGGCAATCGGATGACCTCCATCCTATCAAGGAGCGCTGGAGGGATATTTAGAGAATTTGCAGTACAAACGAACATAACTTGCGTTAGATCGTAATCCACCTCTAAATAATGATCCCCAAAGGCATTATTTTGCTCAGGATCTAAAGCTTCTAGGAGCGCTGATGCTGGATCTCCCCTAAAGTCCATCGCCATCTTGTCAACCTCATCCAATAAAAATAGAGGGTTATTTGATTTAGCCTTTACGAGATTCTGAATGATCTTTCCTGGCATAGAGCCTATGTAAGTTCTTCGATGACCTCGAATTTCTGCCTCGTCCCTCACTCCACCGAGAGACATTCGAACAAACTTACGATTTGTGGCCCTGGCGATACTCTCACCCAGAGAAGTCTTACCGACGCCCGGGGGTCCGACAAGGCATAGAATAGGTCCCTTCATTTCTGAGACACGTTGTTGCACTGCTAGGTACTCCAAAATTCTCTCTTTGACTTTCTCAAGGCCGTGATGGTCTTTATCAAGTACCAGCTCTGCCTTTTTGATATCTTTAAGAACCTTTGTCTTTTTTGTCCATGGTAATTTAATTAACCAATCAAGATAGTTTCTTACAACGGTTGCTTCTGCCGCCATAGGCGACATTAATTTTAATTTATTTAATTCATTGTTTGCTTTTTCTGAGACACTCTTTGGCATATTTGCGTC
>Ga0255766_10004741_pt1 | contig 11470 bp, 13 predicted proteins | sample 071ome_23_FD_179966 | JGI IMG/M metagenome (GOLD analysis project Ga0255766, IMG submission 179966) | Coastal salt marsh microbial communities from the Groves Creek Marsh, Skidaway Island, Georgia - 071403BT metaG (version 2) | ecosystem: Environmental > Aquatic > Marine > Intertidal zone >... | reverse complement strand
CAAAATTTTGGAGCATTGGAGGCCATCTCTCCGATGTCCGAAAAAATCAAAAAAAAATTCTTGTGCTTGGTTTTGAGGGCAGGTGGGCAGAGCGCAGAGGGCTCGACGAGAGAGAGAGAGAAGAGAGACGAAAATCTTCATAACAAAACTTTAGTAAGCGCAAACAATGGCGAAGAGAACGAAGAAAGTCGGTACGTAAATTGAATCTAACAATAGTTGTGCATCGCGTGTGCGTCAACGCGTGATGATGCGTTGTTCGCATCGGAGGGGATGTGAGACAATTGCGCCCGTTTGCACATTCCGGCTGAAAGGATGCGGCAAGCCCTGTCTCCGTCGTTTTCCGGGCTTTTTCTCGTTTCGAAATGCGCTCGGTTCGTATCGACGTTTCGGTTAGATGGTCATCAAAGTGTCCAAATTGAACGCAGACGCGTTTTGTTGACGCATTTATGCATCTTCTCGATCGAACACGCGCTCGCGCAGTGTTCATTCCGCGACTTTGGATTTCTTCCTCTCCTCATTTTTTGACCGGCCTCGCGCTCTCTCCCCGCCTTCGCTCACCGAATTTGTCTCTTCTTTACTACTCTCAAATACGCAGGTATCACCGGGAAATACGGTACGCGTTACGGGGCCTCCCTCCGTAAGGTCATTAAGAAGCAAGAAGTCTCGCAACACTCGAAGTATTTCTGCGACTTTTGCGGTAAATATGCGGTCAAGCGTCAAGCTGTCGGTATTTGGGGGTGCAGTGGTTGCCACAAGGTGAAAGCCGGCGGCGCCTACGCTTTGAACACTTCCGGCGCCGTCACCGTGAGATCCACCATTAGACGTCTCCGCGAAGCTGTCGAGAAGTAAATTCATCATTTGTTTCTCGATGTAGTCGTATTTAGTTCATAATAATATTAATCTAGTAGCAAAGTTCATAAAAACACAACAACAATCGCGCGCGCTCGACACGGATGACTATTTTCGCGGTAACTCTATTTTTTTCTTCGCGAACACCTTGAGTGTATGTGCGCCTATTCTATCTACATGCTAAGCTCTTCTATATCGTCTATTGCACTTCGTGATTCCACAAGTCTTCCTCGGAGAGTTCAAATGGCTCTTTAAATGTCGACTTTTGCAAAGCTTGCTGCCTCGTTCGTTTCCGGTTAGTTCTCGCTTTCAAGTTTCTCAGTTGGTTGGATATCTGCGCTTGCATCTCCGCGGTACCGACCAAAGATTCGACTTCTTTTGCACTCTTCTGTTCTCTATCGGCGGCAGCGGCCATTTTCTTCTCCCTTTCCTTCCTCAGATTCCCGAGTTGTTGTTTCCATTTTTCTTTCCACTCTCGCGTTTGGACGTTTTCTAAGTTGCCTCTCGCTGACTGAAGCGTTTCGTATGCGGCTTTGATTTGAATAAACTTTTCCACGGACTCTGGAGAATTGTTCACGTCTGGATGATATCTCTTGGCTTTCCTTTTATACGCCCGCTTGACGGCTTCTTGACTCGCTCCGACGGAAACGCCCAAGATGAAATACAAATCTTCAGTAGATTTTGGATATTCAGACGACGACGCAGATACTCTCACGCGTTCTCTCCTCGCTCCTCCTCTGGCGTCGAGCAACGAAGAGGATGCGTTAACTTTCTTTCTCGCGTCTGTATTTGCTGCGTGCACGACCTTACGACACACGAGCGCGCCTTGCGCCTGCGCACAGAAAACAGACATCTGTCACAATAATATCTATGAAATGTAAATTTTGTGCTGACGGAAAATTTTTCATGCAGGTGGATGAGCAGCTTTTGCTGGAGAGGTGGGTCTCGTAACTGCAAAAAAAAAGGAAACGCAACAACGCCAGAAGAGAACACGGGAGCGGAGTTCATGATGACGATGATGTTGACTTCTTCTTCCAACGCCACCCGAGCGTTGGGAGAATCGATGATATTTCATCGCAAAATATCGAACGCATCGGCATCGTCGTCAACATCGTCAACGTCAACGAAAAGATTTACGAAGACGTTGACAACCAATGCCGCCGTCGCCGGCGGCACAAACGAGGCAAATTCTGTTTCTGCCTCTTCACCGTCGCCAGTATCATTAAAATCATCATCATCAAAATCGGAGGTAGAAAAGAATCATTCAGGCGGCAACGACGACTTTGTCGATAGTGATGTTAGTAGTGCCAGTGATCCAGTGAGCATTTATAACGAAGAGATGAAGGACGTTGACATGTTGTCCTTGGAAGAACTCTCCCAAAACTTTGAAGAGGTTCAATACGTCGCTCCAAAGGCATCGACATCTTCGCCGTCCTCGAAAGGAAAGATAAACACGGTGCTGAAAAATATAGCATCTTCCGTTTTCTCCCCGCAATGGATTGCGCTCGCGGTGACTTATTTCGTTTTGAAACGTTTTCGAGACGAGAGAGACGTAAAGTTGGTGAAAGAGATGCTCTCGATGGAGGAGAAAGATTTGAAAGAACTTCCAGTTAACGAAAGGCGTGTAGAAATCGAGCGAGCGCGTTTGAAATGGAGACTGAAACAGCTGCGCAAAGATAGAGGAAAGGTAAAAAACTTTAAAAGAGTAGAAATTATGATCACGGAAAGACTAAAAGTGCTGAATCGAATGAAGATGAAACAGGCGGAGGCGGAAGTAAAACGTGCCGAATGGCTCGAACGCGTAGGAGACGCCCAGGGCGCAGAAAGTGCCATCAAAGAAGCCGAGCGTATGGGCGATTTGAAATCAGGAACGATAGATATAGCAGGGAAAAAAGTGAAAACGCCGCACCCGGGAGCGAATCTGAAATGGATGAAACCGGAAGACTACGTCGAACAGTTGCAAAAATCTTTCTTGGCGAAAACCGAAGAAGAAGAAGAAGAAGAAGAAGAAGAAGAAGACAAAGCGGGCAGCGGTGCAAGCGCAAAATCAGGGAATGCTGTCGTCATTCCTACGCTCCTGCCCGAGACCGACGAAATAGTAAGAGGGCTAGATGGAGCTGGATCAGACGGGAAACCTATTTTTAGCAATATTACCGACAGCATCGATAGCGCCGTGACGGATAATATTAGCGAAGAAGAGATTAAAAGAGTTGAAGCAAAGGTTGAAGAGTTTTCTTCGTCCACACGTAGCGCGACGAACGAGAAAAGTGGAGAAGAAGAAATGCCCGCAGATTTAGAAGAAGCGCTCAAGAATATGGACAGGGACTTCATGACGATGAAATACACCGAAGACGAGCTTTTTGAAAAGTACGGAGACGTGCTCGATAAGTACGGCTTGAACGTGCCAAAAAACGAAACCGGCGCTTCGAACGAAGATTTCTATAAGCAAATGGATTTCGGCGAGGAAGGCGGCGATGAAGATAACCTTCACCCGCAACTCCGCGACCCGTACTATTATAAATCCTTGCGAGCTGTCCACGCTATTTTCGTCAACAGACCAAACCAAGAGTACGAGGAGTTTCTGTGCATGCAAATGGTTCCTGCAGAAATACCGGAGAAGGAGAGGCCAAAAGATACGTTTCATGTCGTCGCTTTTGAGTCCGTGGAAGACGCCGAACGATTTTGCCACTTGACGCGGTCGCAGCGAGAAGCAAATGAAGATCCTATATACACCACTCGACCGTTTTCGGTCAAAGGTTTAGAAGATGAAGCGGAAAAAGTTAATCGGGGCGTAACCGTCATCGGGGCCAGTCGAGTCGATTTGAAACCCGGGCGTTCGGCTACTTTGGTTTTAAACGAAATCATGAGCATAGGAAATGAGGTGTACTTTTGGGAATTCGCGAAGCAATGCAAGCGAACGTTCGACGAGAAGGAGGAGCAAATGAAGAAACCGGCGCCGCCAACCATCGACGGAGCGTTTTGAAATTTTTTAGTTGCTCCTTACTCGTCCCAGTACAAACAAAACATAGATAGCTCCTTTGGAATAAAAAAAAAACCACACATCAAAAAAAGATAACAAAACAAAAAATGCGACGTCAACTGACACGCGCGATAGTGTCCACCTCTTCTCGGACAGCGACGCATCAGTTTGCTTCCTCCTCTTCCTCTTCTTCGTTTGCAGCATCGCAGTCGGCTTTGCGCCCTTCACACGGAAGTGCGGTAAGGAGAACAGCGGCGACTCTGTTTTCGAGAGAGTGGTTGTTAGTGAAGAGTGCGCCGTCGCCATCATCATCATCATCAACAACAACATCACCATCGGGGAGACTTTTCACCTCGTTCCCCGCGGCGAGAACAACCTCACGACTACTGCGCCGACATCGACAGTACTCTTCGAGCGCGTTGAAAACGTTGTATGAGAATGGATTGAGTTGTGCGACGAAAGGTATCCGCGGTGTACCTCACTCCGTCCGAGCGCAGCATTTGGCAAGAAGAACGATGCACAAGACGTTGGCGAGAAAGAGTGCTTTGACTCCGACGACGAAATCGGACGCAAACTTTGCTTTGCGCTTTGCCCAAAGAAAAATGCACACGTCAATAAACGGAAACACAACGGGAAGGTTTAGTAAAAGAGGTAATAGTACGAGTAGTAATGGAAGTAGTCATAGTGGTAGCGCTGCAGCGCTCAGAAGTAACAATACAATAGTAGTGGGTTCGCTCTGCGCTGCGTCGATACCAGTTTTTGGAATGATGGCGAAGAGATATTATTTCGACTGTCGTACTGCTAAGTGTAGTCCAGTAGAGTCATCAGCATCTCCGTCGAATGCTAAAAGCACGGCGGAACACGTCAACGATGAGTTGAATGATCACCTGAAGGAAAAAGTGATGACTGTGTTGCGTTCGATACATTTGGCGTTTTTGTTTACGCCGGCGCTTATCTTCGCACCTTTAACGTACCTGGAAAGCTGTCCATTGTGGTACAAGAAATTTTGGTACGCTATGATTCGAAAGACCTTAGAATTTGCAGGTCCGGCGTTCATAAAATGGGGACAATGGGCATCGACGAGATACGACGTTTTTCCCGCGGTGCTCTGTCATGAACTCGAAAAATTGCAATCTACAGCTCCAGAACACAAATGGGAACACACAAAGTCAACTTTAGAAAGGGTGTATGGTGATACCTTTGATCACATTTTTGAATCATTCGACGAGCACCCGATGGCGTCTGGATCAATTGCGCAAGTGCACCGGGCAACGCTTCGCGAAGGCGTCGCTGAGTCGTCGAAGAAACGTCAAGATTTATTCTCGAGATTTAACTATGCGCTCATCGCTGGCGTCGAGATGCTATTATCTGGTCAAGGTTTCAATGCCGTCGTGGACGGCATCCGCGATATGTGGAACGACGGTGCGGCTGGAATTGGACATTTCTTACACTTGGACGAAGTTGCGCACGACGAAGAAAATGGAATAAACGCAGGCGAAGGAGGAAAAGGAGTGGTGACAAAGAAACGGAGAAGAAAAGAAAAGCGGCGAGAAGTAGCGGTTAAAGTCAGACACCCAGGCGTCGTTGACGCGTTGAAGCGTGATTTTAAAATTCTTCTATGGTTTGCATCATTCACGAGAAATATATCGTGGTTAGAACCCTTGCAACTCGAAAACACAGTCGGTCAATTCGGGGTGCACATGTTATCTCAGGTTGATTTAGGCGTTGAGGCTGAAAATTTGAACCGATTTCGAAAATCTTTTCTGTTGATGCCTGCGGTTTCTTTTCCTACGCCCATAACGTCGTTATCCGCGGAAGATGTGCTGGTTGAAACGTTTGAATCAGGAACGACTATCAGTTCGTATTTAGTATCCCCAGAAGTTGCAGACAAGATAGGTTTCGAGTGTTCAGAACAAAACAAAACGTTAGCCGCGTTGGGCGTGCAAACTTTGTTGAAAATGCTCATCGATGATAACTTCTTACACGCAGATTTGCACCCGGGTAATATTTTAGTTCGATTACCGGGAAAAAATATGAATTACAGTGGTTCGAAAGCAGATGATCACGGGCCAACTTTGGAAGCGAATGGCGAACGGCAAATGACGGATGCTCCGAAACCAGAAATTATCATTTTAGATACCGGGCTCGCCGCAACGCTGACGCGAGAAAATCAATCAGATTTAGCAGAAATGTTTTCAGCGATGCTTCGATGGGACGGACGCGGCGTCGCGGAGAGAATTTTGAAGTTCGTTGCGCCATCCTCGAAAGATTCATCCATACAGAATGATGAAATCGAGTCGGAGAGATTCAAATCAGAGATGGAAGAAGCGGTAAAGCAGTTTGCGGCGGGACCTCCTCGAGCGGGTGACTGCATGTCGCGCGTCTTTGAGATTGTACAAGAACACAGGTTATGTTTGGATCCGTCGATTATGATCGCCGTCGTTACTGTAATGGTGCTAGAAGGTTGGCAATGGCGTCTCGATCCGAGCGTCTCCATTTTAGATCGTCTAAATGACGTTTTAGAGCTTTCCAAGAAAAGGTTCCACCGTATGAAAGTCTTGGATTGGTCCTTGCGGGAAATGTATGATCCGTATAGCGGACCGAACTTTTACGAAAAGGATAAAAGTGGCGTGACGAGACGAAGCGAATATTTCGACTACGGCCTATCTCTCTACGCGTAGCTAAAACAGTTGTTTAAAAATACAAGTATAGTACCTAGGTGCGCTCTAAAGCGCAAATATTATTTTGCGAATACATTTTCACTGGATGCGCCCTTTGGCAAAACGAGAAAACTGCCGCCTTTTGTCGCGCTCGAAATGTGCCGAATGAATCCTTGGTCTGGGAAGAGAGAGTCTCGTTTCGACCTTTTCTCTTTCAATCGTTGTTCCGCTGCGTCCTTAATTTGTTGTTCTTCTTTGTCTCCTCGTTTCACCGTGGCTTGGAACATCTTTGCCATAATCGCTTCGCGTTTCTCTTTCTTCTTCCTCTTGTTGTATTCTTTACTCATTTGCAAGTTGCGTTCTTTCTTTAAAATCTCCGCGGCTTCGGCTTTGGCTATTTCCTCCTCGGTCATTTTCATTCTCTTACGCCTGCTACTGCTGCTCAGCATTCCTCCTCGCGGGTCTCCGTAATCTAAAGACATTAAACTCTCGTCAAAGTCCGTGGACTGTCCTAATTTCGCTCTTTGCCGAGCAGTTAGCTTGGACTCATCGATAACTGCTGGTTGTTTTTTATCGTCATCGCCAAAGGAAAAGTCTGAATCGTTCTCATCGTCGTCGTTGTTATCACCATCGCCACCTTCCTCGTTAAACTTGTTCTTCTTCTTCGAGTATTTCCCCGTTTTATTGTACGTGCGTACCATTTTTTCCTTTTATCTTTTTCCTTCCCGTCGCGTCGAGAAGTTGTGCGGATTTTGTTTTTTTTTCTGTTCTCTTGCTCGCGGGTACCGACTGACCGAAAACCCCTAAAAATCGAAGAAGAAGAAGACGAAGCGATCTCGGATCTAACAACTCCAAACTAAAAAGCCCCGCGACTTATCACTCGTTAAAGAAGAAAAAAGAGATGATTTACGACGTCAACTCTCCGTATTTCAGAAGTTTCTTGAAGAACTCTGGCGGCGCCAAGAATCAGTTCGCCAAAGGACCGACGGACAAAGGACCGAGAGCCTCGGAAAACAAACCCGTCATGAACGACTAGAAGAGAGTTTCACCTCAGAGCGAGAAGAAAGAGGAGAAGTACTTTTATTACAGCAGCAAAAAGAAGAGTGATAACACGTAACATTATAGATTATTAACATACAAATAGGTTGTTTTTTGTGCCCCTCGTCGTCGTCGTCGTCGTCGTCGTCGTTGTCTTTGTCGTCTTCGTCGTCGGTGTATTCCTCATCAAACATGGAAGAGCACCACCACCAACAACAACAACGAGAACATCAACAACAACAACAAAAGAAGGAAGAGGGAAATTGGGAGAACGTGGTTTTCTCCGTTGAAGCGCCGGGAGCGGTTTTGAACTTTCAAATCTTACTTGGGACGGAATCTGCGTTTTGTTACGTCGGGACGAGCGATCCTAGCACTTTTAACAGACTCGCCGTGTGTACCAAAGCTCGTTCAAGGAACAGTTCGTTTAAGTACGCGAGTTCTAACCCTTTAGGGGGCGACGCGAAAACTGGCGCGCAGTCCTTTGCCGAGCGACTCTTGAATTTAGTTCACACCGAAGACGGACACGGAGAAAAAGGTGCGAAATTGAACTCCATAGCAGTATCAGTAAACGTTGCGGACGATGCGTCTACTTTGCGTGCATTTGCAGAGAAGACTCTCGCCAAGAGACTATTAGAAATGTTAAAATGAGAAAGTACGCAAGTCTCTCTTATTCTTTTAAATACACGCGCCGTGCTTTCATTTCTGCGGAATGTATTCATTACAATACCTCTATCTTTTTCTTTTTGTTGTTGTTGTTGTTCTTCTTTTGATCAGTGTTATTCGAAAAACCTCCTTTAACCAGCTTTTCAACTTCTTCCACCGCCTTGGTTGTTTTCAAATCTACCACGCCCATACCTAAACTCATCTCAATTTGAGGTTTTCCTCCTTCTCCTTCTTTCTCTAATTCTCCCTTCTCCTCTTCGCCACTCTTGCAATCATCATCGACATCGTATTCTTCTTCGTCCAGGACGGCATCGATTTCAATCTCTCGTTTTGCTAATACCGGATCTTTTTTAATCTTGGCCTCCAACTGTAAATTTGCCTCGTGCATTTGAGGCAAAAACGCGGACAACTTACTCAACAGCGCCGAGGGTTGCGCGGGGACAATCGTTGGCATTTTGCTTGGATTCATAATCGTTTCTTCATTGCATTTCGTTTCTCTCTGTATCTCTTCGTTGAGCGTGTTAATGTTATTCTTTCTGCTTGTATTTTCTTTCAGTTGCACGATGTTCAAGAAACTCGCGCTTGGTATTGTTCCGTTTACGGGTCGCGTCTGCGCGTCTTTTTTCTCGATTTCGAGCAACAATTGCGAAGTCGAAGGTTCTTTCGATGATGGTGAAGCTTTGTTCGGTTGCGGTGCTCGCGTCTCTTTTTCATCTGCACTCGACGAGGCCATTTTCCCCTTTACGAGCTTTTGAAAAGTCGTATATGGTTTAATGGAGGGAGGTGGTGTGTGTTTCCTGTTTCGAGCGTTTTTTGCACAAAAAAAACAACAGCGCGAACGTAATTCTTCATTCTTCCACTCTTCTTCTTCTTTCTCTTCTTCCTCGTCGATAAGACTGTTTCATCGCCAATAAACGCATCAGAAGAACGAAAAGGACGTCATCATGTCTGGTCCTTCTCCCGCGCAGCAAGAGGTGAAGAAGTTCTCGCAGATTTGTTCGCAGTGTAAAGTGCAAACGACGTTGGTCGAAGACCACGCGCAAGGAGATTTGATTTGCACCGAGTGTGGTTTAGTCGTCGAAAGTCGAACGATCGACGAGTGCTCGGAATGGAGAACGTTCTCGGATTCCGATAAAGCGGGTGGTGATCCGTCGAGAACCGTCGGTGCGACGAATAACATGCTTTCTGGAGGTGGTTTAGGTACAACCATTGGAAGAAATCCGGATGGTTCATATAACCAAACGCTCGCTCGATTGCACAACAGAGAAGGCAACCCGGATAAAGTTTTAATGGCGGCATTTTCGCAAATTGGAGACATGGCAGACCGCATGGCGATGAATCAAACCGTCAAGAGCGGAGCGTGCGAGTTGTATAAGGTGGTGACGTCTTCGCACTCCACGCAAGGGAAGAGTTCCGTCGCGATGTTTGCGGCGTGTTTGTACATCGCCTGTCGACAAGAAGGTCAAACGAGAACGTTTAAAGAGATTTGCGGTGCAGCTGTCGGTTCAACCGTAAAGGAAATAGGGAGATGTTACCGTTTCATCATACGCGTGTGCGAAGGATTAGATTTACAAATGCAAATGAACGAGCAAATGATCACGCCAGAATTGCTCACGAACCGCTTCTGCGGTAACTTGGGCTTGGCGAATTCTGAGTTTATCCGCGTGTGCAGTTCGGCGATTCAAAAATTCAGGGAAATCAAAACGGGTGAAGGATACTCACAAAAGCAACCGGCGTCGGTTGCCGCGGCGGCGATATATTTAGCTACGCAAATATTAGATAAAAAGGATATAGCCAATGTTAGTCAAATCTCAGCCGTGAGCGGTATGGCGGAACAAACGATTCGAAATTCGTACGCCGATATGCTTCCATACTTGGAAAGACTGCTCCCAGAAGCGTATAACGACAGAGTGCAAATGCTGTTGGCGAGCGTAGCGAAAAGACCCGCTCCACTCTTGCCGCCACCCGTGGCGGCGACGGCAACAGTGAAAATCGAACCTGACGCTAAGAAAAGTGAAGAATTGGGGACGAAAGTAGGAGAGATTAAGAAAGAAGAAGAAATAAAAGAAGATGCAAAGAAAGAGGAAGGAAGCGCTGCTGTCAAAGCGGAAGAGAAGAAGAACGGCGTCGAAGCCGTCCCGGCGTCTTCCTAGAGGAAGTTGAAATACTTGAAAACAAGTGCGCCATTTACAAAAAAAACAACTGAAATGAAAAAGAAAACTACAAAAATCCCGCGCTAGTTCTATACCATCATCATCTTTGACGATAGCAGCTAAGTAATATAGGCCCAGACCGGTTCACTACATCTATTTTTGTAACCGTAATCTCCGAGGGAAGGTGAGAGACAAAATCGAGAACAGCGTCGGTTTCCTCTTGACCTCCTGCGTGCCCGCGGTAGCAGCAAATTGTGATCAAACCACCAACGCGTAGTAACTCACACGCTCTATTGAGCGCCACTAACGTGGTTTCAGATCTCGTTACGATTGATTTATCCGTGTCCTTTCCGGTCAAATAGCCTAAGTTCATCGTGCACGCGCCTATTTCTATTTCGTTCGTCTCCTTCTTTACCTCTCCTTTCTTCTTCGCAATCCCGTCAACGATGCATTCAAACACTTTCGAGTGACAATCCCGCACAAAGTGTACCCTCTCTTCTACTTTTTTCCTTTCCGCTTCGTCGCTAATCTTCGCACAGAACTCTTCCCGTATTCTCTTCCTCGTAATGTCGAGTGCGCTTTGTTGGATGTCCATGGAGACGACTAAACCATCATCTTTAACTAACTCCAAAAACAAAAGCGTGTCAGTGCCTCTACCGCAGGTCAAATCAACGACGACATCGTCCTCTCTCACGCAACGACGGAGAAGTTGATGTGCAATCTTAGTGACTTTTCCATTCGCTAGTATTGAATGAGCGAGAAAATCATCGTCATCTTTGCTGTATGATTCGCTTCGCTCGCTGATGGTTTTTGTCTGCACTTTGCAGAAATCCCCTACGAGTTGACTACGCCGTCCTGGTATGCGCACGCGAGAAGTGCGCGTGGATGCACAGACACACGCGTGACATGATGCACATGATGTTGATGATATTGTCGAAGAGGACATCGATTAAACAACGTTTATGCAGTTGTGTATATCTTATTTGTTGGGAGAAAAAGTGGCGAACTCGAGTTGTAACGCGAATTTTGGACTGTTTGTCAGATTGAAGTCGTCCATCTGCTCACTCTGCTCACTCTGCTTTCTGCTCACAAACTGAACACCTAATGCAAATTTACACTCTTCGTTT
>Ga0255766_10004739_pt1 | contig 11473 bp, 8 predicted proteins | sample 071ome_23_FD_179966 | JGI IMG/M metagenome (GOLD analysis project Ga0255766, IMG submission 179966) | Coastal salt marsh microbial communities from the Groves Creek Marsh, Skidaway Island, Georgia - 071403BT metaG (version 2) | ecosystem: Environmental > Aquatic > Marine > Intertidal zone > Salt... | reverse complement strand
AGCCAGCAATGCCGGCGGCACCGGCATCCGCGTGTACGCGGCCAACAACACGCTGTTCCTGGCCGACAGCGCCGTCAACGAAGTCTCTGCGGTAGTGCCCGCCTTCGTGGGCGAGCGCACCGTGATCGCCATCAACCCGGACAATGTCGATGGCATGGCCTGGTCGCCGGTGCGAGTAGACCAACCATAACTCCGAGAACCCGTGGGTCGGCATGGATGTAGGTCGGCATAGGCCGCAGGCCGTTTGCCGACATATTCAATGTAACTCGGGCTAACACCCGGAAAAATCCTGTCGGCAAACGGCGCTTTGCGCCTATGCCGACCTACAAAATATTCCGGCATCGAGCCGCTTTCAGAGTACACTCCCCCGCCACATGGCCCTCAAACCCACCATCTACAAAGCTCGCATCGACCTGTCCGATCTCAACCGGCATGTCTATGACGCCCTCAACCTGACACTCGCCCAACACCCGTCGGAAACCGTTGAACGCATGGTAGTGCGCCTGCTGGCCTATTGCCTCAATGCCAGTGACAACCTCATCTTCTGCAAGGGCCTGAGCGATGCCGATGAAGCCGACCTGTGGGCGAAGAACCTGAACGGGGGCATCGAATTGTGGATCGACGTGGGAGAACCGGCGGTAGATCGCATCAAGAAAGCGGCGCGCCAGGCAAAATCAGTGAAGGTGTACAGCTTCAACAGCAAATCGGACACATGGTGGTCGCAGGGGAAAGCGGATTACAGCGCCCTGAACGCCGAGTATGTTCAGTTGCCGTGGGAACAGGTGCAGGCGCTGGCCAGTAGGGTGAACAAGACCATGGCGTGGTCGGTGACCGTGTCGGAAAACTCGTTGTATGTGGCGACTGAAGACGGCGAGGTCGAACTCACCTGCACCCGGTTAACCTCGTAACCCGGTAACCCCACAACCCCGTAGGTCGGTATCGACGTAGGTCGGCATAGGCGCAAAGCGCCGTTTGCCGACAGGATTATTCCGGGGATCAACCTAAATTGAATTAAATATGTTGGCAAACGGCCTTCGGCCTTTTATGCCCCAGAGGGTAATGCCGACCTACAACTGTAGCCCGTTAACCCCGTAGGCCGGAAGAGGCGCAACGCGCTGTCATCCGGCGTTTAACCTTCACATCAAACGCATCATTCGTTCGCGGCTGAAGACGCTCCTACAGTCGAGAACCGGGTAGGAGCGGCTTCAACCGCGAACCAGAAAACACCAGACGTCGATTAAGGGTTGTCCTTGCGCGGCTTCCGGGGCTTGGCCTCACCCGGCTTGCCACTGGCATTATCGCGGCGCGGCTTTTTGCCTTTGCCGCCCTTCATGCCTCGCATGCCCTTGCCCGGTTTGCCAGAGCGCTCACCTTGATAAGCGCCGCCACCATGGGCCGGTGTAGCACCTTCAAGACTGATCCGCATGGCCTGCCCCGCCACCCAGGTCTTCTTCAGGTGATCGAAGATTTCTTTCGGCATGCCCTCGGGCAAATCGACGGTGCTGTAGTCTTCATAGATATTGATACGGCCGATGTACTTGCTCTCCAGGCCCGCCTCATTGGCGATGGCACCGACAATATTGCCGGGCATGACCTGGTGCGTATGTCCCACTTCAATGCGGTAGCGTTCCATGCCCTCCTCAACAGGTGAATCCTTGAAACGCGGTTCGCTGCGTTTGCGGGGCTCGCCGTCATCGCGATCACGGCGTGGGCGTTTGCTTTCACGCCCACCTTCCCGATCAGCATCACGCTCAGCGCGGCGGGCTTTCCAGTCTTCGTTGTCCTTTTTGAAATCCGGACGCGCCCGTTCCGGCTTCTTCTCCAGCAACAGCGGCTCGCTGCCCTGCGCCTGTTTGGCCAGTGCGGCCGCAATGTTCAACACGGGCACATCGTGTTCCTTTCGGTATTGCTCGATCAGATCGGCAAACAGCGCCAGGTCCTCGTTGGCCAGGGTATCGGTGATGCTTTGCTTGAACTGGGCGATGCGCTTGTCGTTGAGCATCTCCACTGACGGCATTTCCATCAGCTCGATCACCTGGCGCGTGGCTTTCTCGATGGCCTTGAGCAGGCGTTTCTCGCGCTGGGTGACAAACAGGATGGCATCGCCCGCACGTCCGGCACGGCCGGTGCGGCCGATGCGATGAATATAGGCTTCGGTGTCGTAGGGAATGTCGTAATTGACCACGTGGCTGATGCGCTCCACGTCCAGGCCGCGGGCGGCAACATCGGTGGCCACCACGATATCCAGCTTGCCCTTCTTCAGTTTCTCGATTGTCAGTTCACGCTGTTTCTGCGCAATGTCGCCATTGAGCGCGGCAGCGGCAAAGCCGCGGGCGGCGAGCTTGTCGGCCAGCTCCAGCGTGGCGATCTTGGTACGCACGAAGATCAGCATGGCATCGAAAGACTCGGCTTCCAGGATGCGGGTGAGCGCATCGAGCTTGTTCTGCATACCCGTCACCGGCCAGTAGCGCTGGCGAATCAGCGAGGCAGTGGCGGTTTTCATGGCAATGGTGATTTCACCGGGATTGCGCAGGTGCGCGGTGGCAATGCGGCGCACTTCCTTCGGCATGGTGGCCGAGAACAACGCGATCTGCCGCGTGGATGGCGTCTGCTCCAGAATCCATTCCACGTCATCGATAAAGCCCATGCGCAGCATTTCGTCGGCTTCATCGAGCACCAGGGTTTTCAGCGCATCAAGCGTAAGCGTGCCACGACGCATGTGGTCCATCACCCGGCCCGGTGTACCCACCACCACGTGCACACCACGTTTGAGCGCGCGAATCTGCCCGCTGTAATCCTGCCCGCCGTAGACCGGCAACACCTGGAAACCCCGGATGCGCGCGGCATAGGTCTGAAAGGCCTCGGCCACCTGGATCGCCAGCTCGCGCGTGGGCGCCAGCACCAGCACCTGCGGTGCTTTCTGCGACAGGTCCAGATTACTCAGCACCGGCAACGCAAACGCAGCGGTTTTTCCCGTGCCGGTCTGCGCCTGGCCCAGCACGTCGCGGCCCTCGAGCAGCAGCGGAATGGTCTGGGTCTGGATGGGCGTGGGGTTTTCATAGCCGACGTCAGCCAGGGCTTCGAGCACAGGGGCGCTCAGTTGCAGGTGCGCGAAGGGAATTACCGGTTCGGGTGTCATGCAGGTCTCATTTAGTGGAAACGACAGAATAAAGGCCAGATCTGGACGCTTACCATGCCGGCGCCCGATTTGAGGGAGGCGGATACTAGCACAAAACGGCGGGCGCCGTGGCGCGAATGTGCCAACGAGCTCGTAGAGGCGGCTTTAGCCGCAAATGAAAGCTCGGTTAAGCCCCGGTAACCCCTAACCACGCCATAAAGACTAGCGATAAAACGCCGGTGCCTTGCGCAACTGGCGATGCGCGATCAGGTCGTGCTCTATCCACAGTGTCGCATTGTGGCGCACCAGAAACGCCTCCAAATCCGCGCGCGCCGCGCGTGTCTGCTCAACATCGAAATCGCGCGCGGGAAAGCGGTTCAGCGTGCGCTCCTCCGGGTAGTGGTACAAATCCCCGGACAACACTACCCCTCCGGTCTCCGGTAGGTTCAGGTAAATCACCTGGTGCCCAGGCGAATGACCACGGGCGGCCTTGAGTATCACTAGGCCGTCACCAAACACGTCAAATTCTTCATCGGTGATCAGGACGGTATCGCTGTCCCTGAGCGCGGCGTAGGTCATGGGGCGGGCACTGTTGTGCAAAGGCGCATCTGGAAACATGGCGGCACGCTCTTCCGGGCGCACCAGCCAGGTGGCATGGGCGAAGGTATTGGCGTTGGCGGAGTGATCCCAGTGAAAGTGGGACAGCGCCAGGTAATCGATATCGTCCGGGCCATAGCCAATTTCGGCCAGCTGACCCAGCAGGGACGGCCCCAGTATGACCGGTCGCTCCGCCTCGTCCGAGCGGATAACAATCTGCCGCGCCCCCTCGCCTTCCATCACCCGTTCGCTGTCAGGCACCGCACCGGCTTCCCACAACAGCACACCCCGGGGATGCACAATGAGGAAGGCCGACAGCGCCAGGGAGGTCGTGGCCACTTCCGAGTCCAGCAGGTCATAACTGGCCGGGCTGGATTCCAGCTCGCCGCCATCGAGGACATACAACCGCAGTCCGGCATCATCATCGGCAGACTGGGCAACACCCGGCCCCGCCACGGCAAAGACCAGCAACAAAAGTACTAAAGGAACACGGTTCAGGATCGGCATGGGGATAACCTCTTCGGGCTTTTAGCGCTCAGGTTAGCCTGTAACGCCGGAAAAACAAACACCTGACCTGTGGCGTTTTGCCCCCTCCGGTAACTGCGCTATGCTCAGGCGCAGTGTCATCCATTGCAGCCGGGGGAATCACCATGCAACGCCGCCAACTCGTCCAGTCCATCTTTGCCAGCCTGGCCACCGCCAGCATCCTCAACACCGGCTTCAGCCAATACGCCAAAGGCGCACTCAGCGACACCAAAATCACCCGCATCAACGTCTACAACCCCACCGGCACCAACGGCCTGTCGGACTGGATCAACTTAAGTGAAATCCTCGTCACCATCGAAACCGACTCGGGCCTGACCGGCACCGGCCAGGGCGGCACCAAGGACCTGCTGGAAGACATTGCCGGCCTCCTCATCGGCGAAGATCCCTTTCGCATCGAATACCTGTGGGGCAAGCTCTACCGCAACAAGTTCTATCCGCCCGGCCGCGAGAAGCTGCACGCCATGGGCGCCCTCGACTGCGCGCTGTGGGACCTGAAAGCCAAGGCGCTCGATGTACCCTTATATGAACTGCTCGGCGGCCTGACCCGCGACCACATCGAGTGCTACCAGAGCTTCGGCACACTCAACGTGCGCAACGCCCGCGACAGCGCCAGATCCGTCATGGACGCCGGCTTTCGCGCCGTGCGCTTTCACGGCGTGGACTATGACGAATCGGGAACCTTCAACGCCAGGCAGGCCGTGGACGAAACCGCACGCGTCGCTGAACAAATGCGCCGAGGCGTCGGCGATGACGGCGACTGGATCCTGGACGCTCACACACGATTCGACCTGCCGGACATCACCCGCCTGTGCAACCTGCTGGAACCGCTCAACCCCTTCTTCGTGGAAGACCCCATCCGAAGCATCACCGACGCCACCCAGTTCGCACGCCTGCGCCAACAAACCAGCGTGCCCCTGGCCGCCGGCGAACAGTTCGGCGACATCATGGACGGCATCCGCCCGCTGGTGGAAGCCAACCTTGTCGACTGGCTGCGCGCCTCCATGCCCAACGTCGGCGGCGTTACTCCGTTCATGCAGATCGCGGCGCTGTGCAACGCCCACCACGTCGGCGTCGTCCCTCACTTCACCGCCCCGCTCTCCACCGCTGCGGTCAGCCACTGCCTGTTCGCCACCAGCGGCCCCATCATCAACGAGATGAACCGCGGCAACCTGCCCGACTACGTCAACGACAGCTATCGACTGGAGGACGGCAAACTGTGGCCCAACGACCGACCCGGCATCGGCGCCAGTTTCAATGAGGACGAAGTGAATTTGATCAGTGTGATTGATGCGGCGAGGACGGAAGGGTTGTATCAAGGGGAGCCGTATGTGCGGCCGGATGGGTCTTATATCTATCTATAAGTTCGCTATAAACCCGGTATTTTTAGTTCACAGGGAATCAACTTACTCTGACCCCTTTGATTCTGTGTTGGCCTGGCCATCTGGTTAGCATGAGGGCGTATGGTTAATACGCCCAGTGCTCGGGGTTTATGGTGCCAGATCGAGCAATATTTGCCGGACCTGTTCCGGCTGCTCTTCCATCACCATGTGCCCGGCTGCTGCCTCATGATATTCCCACGCGGGATCGGCCTTCGTGCGCTCCGCAAACGGCGTGAAGGGTGTTTCCGGGAAGTTGGTCGCAAACACGTAAACCCGCCTCGGAATCTTTTCCTCTTCGCCCGTCAACTGCACGGCCTCCAGCAGGGTCAGGAGCGGGTGACGACCAATGTGTCCCGGAATTTCCTTGAAATCGAAACCGCCGATGGGGGCTATCAGGCCAGGGGTGTGTTTCTGGGAGTCGATGTACCAGTTGTGTTCGTGTTCGCGGGTAATGTCCCACAGGCTCTGGTCATGTTGGGGCAGGAACGCGTCGATGTAGCAGATGGCGTCAATACGCGCACCGTGCCGGGCGGCCAGCTGGGTAATCACCATGCCGCCATAAGAGTGGCCCACCAGGATAAAGCGCTCAAAACCGGCTTCCTGAACCTGTGTTTCGACATCGTTCACATGATCAGTCAATGTGATGCCGCCGTGAAGTTCCGGCTGGCGCACACCAATCCCGCGCTGGGTCGCGACCACCACGTTGTGGCCGGCGGCCGTTAAATCCCCTGCGGTTTTTTCATAGCTTTGACCGCCACCCCAGGCGCCGTGAACAAGAACATAGTTTGCCATTTGTTTTCCCCCTTGATGGACAGTCGTGATCGTTATTCACTGAGATTCACGCTTCACTGCAAGTATTATCGTTGCAGCATTCTGCCTAATGCTACCCTATTTAAACCGTCAGCCATCTTCCAATGTGCTCCCACATAACAATATCCCGGCTGTTCAGCCGCTCGCGCCGCTTTGATTTTTTCCGCTGCCGTTTTACCCTGTCCCCATGCCAAAGCCACCAACCAACACACCCGCCCGCAAAGGCAACGCCCTGACCCGCCGCGACTTCCTGGCGCAAACATCGGCCACGGCTTTTGTCATGGGTTTCTGGCTGCCGCCCAAAGCCTCACTGGCGCAGTTTACCGAAGACCTCAATCCACCAACCAACCCCGAAGTAAACGCCTGGGTGGTCATTGAACCTGACGATACCGTCATCATCCGCATAGCCCAGACCGAACTCGGCCAGGGCGTGTGGACCTCCAATGCCATGATGGTGTGCGAGGAGCTGCAATGCGATTGGAGTAAGGTGCGCCCGGAATACGCCTCGGTAAACCGCGACGGGCGTGAACAGGCACCCGACTGGACGCTGGATGTGCCCGGCAACGGCGCTACCGATCCGGCGGGCGGCGGGGAGCCGGAGTTTCGTGATCGCCAGCGCCTGCGCGGTATTCCCGACAGCCTGTACCGGCGCATGCGCACCAACGAGGCCGCCTCGGTGCGCGATGGCCGCTACTATTTACAGCTGGCCGGCGCCGAAGCCCGCGAGCGGCTATTAATAGCAGCAGCGACCCTGTGGAACGTCCCGGTCAATGAACTCACCGCCAGGGACAGCGTCATCAGGCACGCCGCCAGCAATCAGCAAACCACGTATGGCCAGATCGCCCATCTTGCCGCCGCCACCCCACACCCGAATCCGGAAGCCATCACCATCAAGCCGCCGGACCAGTGGACCCTGATGGGCACCGAACAACCCAACTTCGATGTCCCCGACAAGGTCACCGGCAAAACCCAGTACAGCATTGATGTGCGCCTGCCCGGCATGCTGTGGGCCTCCATCAAATCCTGCCCGGTTTACGGCGGCGATGTGAAGAGTTACGACTTCGACGCCATCCGCGACATGCCCGGGGTGCACTCGGTGTTCCAGTTCCCCATTCCCGACCCGGCGCTGACCCGCGGTCGCGTGTTCAGCGGCGGCGTGGCGGTGATTGCCGACACCTGGTACCAGGCCAACCAGGCCCTGAAGGCCCTGCCCATCGAGTGGCATATCCCGCCGCAAAACGCCGCCTTTAACAGCGCCAACATGCACGAGGCATTGCTGGCTTCACTCGACCAATCCGGCACCGTGCGCGTGGACCAGGGCGATGTCGATCAGATATTCAAACAGGTCGAACAAAATCCGGACCAGAAAATCATAGAAGCCACCTACTCCACCCCCTACCTGCCCCGCGCGCGCATGGAACCAGGCAATGCCACCGTGCTGGTGACTGATGAGCGGGTGGACATCTGGATCGGCGATCAAAGCCCCCAGGAAACGCGTTTCAGTGCCGCGTCCATTACCGGCATAGATGAAGCCAATGTCTACCTGCACCAATGCCACCTGGGCGGCGGCTTCGGGCGCAACGGCAACGGCCCGCAGGCCGAACAGGCCATCATGATCGCCAATGCCCATCGCGGCACACCCATTCACCTGTTGTGGTCACGAGAAGAGGACTTTACCGGCACCACCTACCGCGCCATGGGCGTCGCCAGACTGAAAGCCGCCCTGGACGCCGACGGCTACCCCATGGCGATGCAGGTCAAAACCGGCATGCAGGAAGACGGCTTTGGCCCCACGGCCGCCTTTGATGTCGCCTCACGCTATGCCGTGCCCCACTACCGTTTTTCCAATCACTCCACACAGTTTCACATCCCCTCCGGCACACGCAGAGGCGTCGGCCAGGCCGCCCATGAGTTTTACCGGGAAAGCTTCATCAACGAGCTGGCCTTTGCGGCCGGCCGGGATCCCTACGAATACCGCCGCGAACTCATAGGCCGCACCAACCTGCCCTACAAGATGGATATGATCAAAGCCCTGGACCTGGCCGCCGAGATGAGTGAGTGGGGCTCCCCCCTGCCCGAAGGCACCGCACGCGCCATCGCCCTGGAAGAACGCGGCGCCGAAGGCAGCGGCCTGGCCACCATCAGCGCCATGGTCCACACCGTCTCCATCAGCAAGGCCGGCGTGCTGAAACTGGAACGGGTGGATGTCGCCCACGAAACCGGATTCGGCCTGGTCAATCCGCTGTCAGTCAAAAAACAGATCGAAGGCCAGATCGCCTGGTTCTACAACGACGCCATGCACCAGGCCATCCATGTCGAGGACGGGCATATTGTGGAAAACAATTTTGATCGATTTCACATCTCACGCATCAATGAAGACCCACCGGAAATTAATATCCAGTTCTTCAAGACCAACCATTGGCTTGCTGGGATGGGGCATGATCGGGCGACGTCAGTGCAGTCGGCCATTGGGGAGGCGATATTTCAGATTACAGGCCGGCGGTATCGGGATTTGCCACTTGGGCGGCTTGATTTAGGTTAGGGTTAGAAACTTAAGAACTCTGAATCAAGTTACTCTGACCCCTTTGATTCTTACGGTTTTTGATTTTGGTCATGACTGAACCTAAGGGGTAGAAGTCATTAACCTGGGTTTGATCAGCTAGAATATTTCTGTCTACCAAAAACTATACGCGCTTGACCGCTTTTGCTTTCCATAAACGCTAGATAATTTGGAAGGTGATGTATGTCTTACCTGTTCCTGTAGCCATCACCAATAACAGACGCTTCTCCCCTTTTGCGACAGCTTCAATCGTACGGTTAATTGCCGCTGTCTGATAGTAACGGGGGTCTTTACCTGACCCATTATCAAAGTAAGTCTCAAGCACAAGCTCTTCTTCATCATCTTCAATATTGCGGTAGCTCTTGAAGCGCTTCCAAAGAATACTGGGGTAAGAGAAGGGTTCTAGGGGAAACTCGCACTCAATTTCTTCTGCAAGCTCGTGGACCTTGTTATGTGAAGCGAAGGCGTCCCCATTGAAACTAGAGACACTGGGAACTTGCAAAATGTCGGCATAGCACAAGGCCCCCTGCATCCCATGGCTTACGGTATGGTTGAAATCCTTGGCCTCGACAACCGCAATGGGAACGCCGTGCTCCCACTGCAATACATAGTCTGCAAATTTCTTCTTTTTCTTGTTACGGGAGGACATATTGCCGCGGACGATGACAGGTCCTGGCGTTAATGTGACTTCTCGACGGATTTGTGTAAGCTGATCCAGCCAGTATCCTTGATGGTCGGGGTTATCAATAGGTCACAAATATCACCTCACTAAGCTGCTATTTCTCTTGCCCATCCATTTGCATACCGCCTTAAACAGCTTCCAAGTGTTGAAATTATCTCAACGCGTGACTCGCCCAAACGCCTCACCCCCGGCCGCCGGATCATGCTTCGGCATTGGATCGCCTGTCACCGGGTTGGGATAGTGATACGGCTCAGCGTAGTAACTCGGATAGGTCAGGTAGACCACGCTCGGGGGCAGATCGGGTGGTGGGGGGAATTTGGTGGGCCAGGTGTTGTAGATGAGGTTGTCTACCCAACCGATGTCGTAGCCGGAGTACATGTTGAACGGGCCGTGCAGGGTTTTCATTTTCCACACGCCGTCTTCCTTGATGAAGTCGTTTTCGTAGTAGCAGTGGCCCCAGCCGCCGGAGGACATGACGAAGGCGATGCCGCGCAGTTCGGCGGTGACGCCGTCGGGGTTGACGGTGACCAGGGTCTGGAACTGTTGATGATCCATGAGCAGGCCCTGGGTGGGGCCGACCGGGCTCAGGCCCACGTTCATGTATTCAAACACGCGGTCCTTGCCGGTGAAGACGCCGCGGCCGCCGATTTCCAGGGTGCCGTCTTCGGTCCAGAGGTCGGCCAGCGAATACCATAAGGACTTGTCTACGTAGTAGCCGTACGAGCGCTGGAGGATCTCGATCTCTTCCACGTCCTGGAGGCGCTCGATTCTGTCAGCGACTGCGTCCAACTCGGCTTCCAGAGCACGTAGCTCGGCAGGTGACTGCGCACTGGCAGCGCCGGATGCAAGAGACAGGATGCAGGATGCAAGAAGTAAGCTGCCGGATTTCAGCATAGCTTCAGTTCTGTTGTTCATCTGATTCATAAAATTTTTCATTTTCATTCCTCCCCTTACCTGACGTTCTTGCCGGCGGCTTTGTCGCGTGCCAGGCGTTCCATGTCGGCGTGGGGTTCGCCGGTGACGGGGTGGTTGTAGTGGAACGGGACCACGTAGGTGCTGGGCAGTGATTCGTAGACTACCGTGGGGGGTGCGTCCGGCGGGATTTCGCTGCTCATTTGTTCGACGGGTTCGATGCCGTCGCCGCGCCAGCCTTTGTCGTAGTCGCCCCAGTAGGTGACCCAGTAATGCTGTTTGGCGATTTTCCAGGTGCCGTTCTCATTCACGTATTCGTTTTCGTACAAGCCGCCGCCCCAGCGGCCCTTGCCGTCTTTGGACTGCATGACGTCACTGCGGAAACGGCCCCAGGCGCGGGAATTGTCCTCTGAGACGTGGATGACCGGCTGCAGCATGGGGAAGTTGTTGAGCTGGCCCTGCTCCAGGCCTTCAGGCCCTATGAGTGTCATGCCGCGGGCGATGCTGGCCTTGCCCTGGTAGACGCCCATCTGGCCGAACTCCCAGGTGCCGTCCTCAGTGAACAGGTCAGCGGCCTGGCTCCACAGGCCCTTGTCGAAGTAATAGCCGAACATATTCTGCAGGTTTTCCACGGCGCGCACGGCGTGGACGCGGGCGAGTTTCAGTGCTTCGGCATCGGCGCGCTGTTCCAGCTGGCCGATGGCATCGTTGAGCCGGCTGGGCATGTCGCGGAACGGCGGCGGGGTCTGGATCGCGCTCAGGTTGTTGGCAACGTCGTTATGATAGTGAAAGTCGGGGACGTAGATTTCCGGGAAGGCGGGATAGCGAACCGGGGAGCGTTCATCGGCGCGGAAGTCTTCACCCACGGG
>Ga0255766_10004727_pt1 | contig 11496 bp, 8 predicted proteins | sample 071ome_23_FD_179966 | JGI IMG/M metagenome (GOLD analysis project Ga0255766, IMG submission 179966) | Coastal salt marsh microbial communities from the Groves Creek Marsh, Skidaway Island, Georgia - 071403BT metaG (version 2) | ecosystem: Environmental > Aquatic > Marine > Intertidal zone > Salt... | reverse complement strand
TGGTCAAAGTTATCTTTATTTTTAAATCTTATATTTAAATTACTATTAAAAGTATAACTTTCATTTGTTTTAATTAATTGTTCATCATTAAATAATATAAATACATCATTAGTTATATTACTAAAATTAAAATTCTTAACATTCAAATTATCAGAAGCAATATTACTTAAAGTAATTGAATTTAATGTAAGTTTTGCTTCATCAAAATCACCTAAATTTGTCATATCAAATGTAATATTAGTATTAAACTCATTTGTAATAGAATCAAAATTACATAAATATGTTTTTGTTAAATAATAAGCACGTTCAGGTATATCTTGACTTTCTATAATATATTGATCTTCTGGATTATTAATAGTAGAAACTGTATATTTTAAAGATTTCGTATTTCCTAAAATACCATTAGGATTATAAGGTAAAATACCTGAAATTAATTCTACATTACTATATAACTCAGTATTTAATGTATCATTAAGAAGAGGATTAAAACCTAATGCAATATTACTACTAGAATCCGGATCATAAACAAAGAACCAATCTATAGTATTCCAACCTTTAATTAAATTATTATAACCATTTTTAATATCATCACTTTGATACTGATAATTAATAAAATAATTATGTCGTTCTAAATTAATACTCGTAAGATCAATATTAATGTTATCTTGATCTTTTTTTAATAAAATATTTAAAGTATAACGTAGTAATAATTTATCAGTTTTATGTGAAATAATATAATCTTGATATGTTCCTTCTTGATAATTACGATTTATTTTATCACTGCTGTTTAATGATTTATAATCAACAAATAAAAGATTACTTGAAATACTAATTTCTTTATCATCTGCTAATAAATGTATATAATCAACGTATTCTAAAGAATTATTATTATGAAATAATAATTGATCATTTAAAACATCAGTATCAATATTAGAATATATTTCAAGTTTTAAACGCCAATCATTATACCCGGTATATTTAATTTTATTTTTTTCATCTTTAGTAGCAACTCCAAGTGTTAAATCTGTAATAGAAGCAGTAATACTATTAATACTAGATATATTACTATCAATTAAACTTTTATTTTTTTCAATTGAATTAATACCACTCATTTATATTATTTTTATAAAATAAATGTTGTCAGAAATGCTTTATGATACATTAATTAATTTAGATTTAATTGGATTTTTTATGAGTTTTTTTATATTTATAATAATGCTACATATCTTGAATGATTTTTATATGAATTATAAAGATGCATTTGCAAATATATTATTACCGATAAATACGATCTTTAATTTCTTAATGGCACCTTTGTTTTATCTATTTGATTTTACAAAGCATTTTGTTAGGAGTTAAATAATAATTATACAGGTATATAAAAAATATATATTATAATAATAATAATGCACTACTATAATGATATGTTAGATGAAGATTCTCCTATACTAGAACAAAATGAAAAAATTAAATTACCATTAAAAAAACATCAATTGGCAGGTATTTATAAAGCTTGTAGGATGGAACAAGATGAAAAAATATATCATAATGATGGAACAAATGAAAATAGTTATTATGAAATAACAACAAATATAGGTATTATTGGTGAAAAAGTAGGTTATGGTAAGACAATTACAGCATTATCTATTGTAGCACATTCACCAGTTAATACAATAAAAATAAATAATTCTTCATTAAAAAGTTATAATACGCAAGTTAAGATAAAACAAAGTGATACTATTAAAAATTCCGTAATAGTATCAAATATTGAAAAAAATAATACAGATGTTATTAGATCAAAATATATTAATACTACTTTAGTAATAGTTCCACGAGGACCAGTATATACACAATGGGTAAAAAGTATTCAAAATGATACTAAATTATCAGTTTTATTGTTAGATGATATTCGTATAATAAAAAAAATAGAAAAACCGAATGATAATAATATCGCAAGAATTAAAAAATATTTTGAAAGATTTGATTTAGTTTTAATTAAAAATACAACATTACGTAAGTTTATGACTTATATGGAACATGATAGTTATTTTATAAAATATTGGGCAAGAATAATAGTAGACGAAGCTCACGATATTATAATGTCAATTGGTAATATTTCTTTTTTATACAAGTGGTTAATAAGTGCAACTTATACTAATTTATTAAATATACGTTATTGTGTTAATGCAAACGTATATCTAATTCGTGAATTAATTAAAAACGAATTAAATCATATATTAATAAAGTCTCAAGATTCGTTTATTAAAAAAAGTTTTGATCTACCACCCATAATTGAAAAAAATTACAAATGTAAAATGTTAAATCGTTTAAGTATTATTAGACCATATTTATCAAGATCACAGATAGAAAGATTAAATGCTTCAGATCTTTTAGGTATTATGCGTGAAATAGGTGGTAATGTAGCAACTGAAAATGGTATTATAGAATGTTTTACAAATAAATTGAATAAAGATTTACATAATAAAAAATGTGAAAAAGATATGATAGCTATGATGGCATTAACAGATCAAGAAAAAGAACAAAGAACTGAATCAATTAACAGATGTATAATTAATCTTGAAAATAAAATTAAAGATTTAACATTAAGAATAAGTAATATTGAAGATAAAAGTTGTGCTATTTGTTTAGACAATTTGACCAATCCGTTAATATTGAATTGCACGCATTCATATTGTGCTACTTGTATAATGATGTGGATACGAACAAATAAAAAGTGTCCTGAATGTAGAAAAGAAATTAATATATCTGATACTACTTTTATTACTGACACGGTTGTAAATAATACGGAAACTAAATCTAAATTTAAAAGTAAAGAAAATACTTTAATTGATATTATTAATACAAAACCAGATGGTAAGTTTTTAATTTTTAGTAAAATAGAAAATGGTTTTTCAAGTATTATAAATAATTTAAATAATCACGATATATCATTTACAGAAATTAAAGGAACAACAGGTTGTATGAATAATATTTTAGATAGATTTCGTAATGGTGAAATTAAAGTTATTTTATTGAATACTAATTATGCAGGTTCTGGAATTGATATTAGTTTTGCTACAGATGTTATTATATATCATTCGATGAATAATGAAAGAACTCAAGCAATTGGAAGAGCACATCGTGTTGGAAGAACAAAACCGTTATATGTTCATACATTGTTATATGAAGAAGAATATAATGATGAAAATATTAACTTTTAGCTATACGAACGATAGCTTCACACATTAATGTAATTAATAATGCAAATAATACTAATATTAGTAATTCATAAATACGATCAAATAGTTTATCAGTCTTATCAGTCTTATCAGTTTTATCAGTTTTATCAGTCTTATCAGTCTTATCAGTTTTATCAGTCTTATCAGTTTTATCAGTCTTATCAGTCTTATCAGTTTTATGAGTTTTATGAGTCTTATCAGTTTTATGAGTTTTATGAGTAATATTATTAAATTCTTTGTATTCATCGTCATCTAGATATGCATCTAATTCATCACCAATATTGCTTTCAACTTTTGTATCAATAGAATTCATATCATTTAAAGCTTGTTCATATTGTTTTTTTGCTTTTTCTTCTATAGGAAATACATAAGGTGGTGCTTGTAAAGGATCACATTGATTATTGCTAGTAATTCTAGTATGATCGTTGCTTACTATCATACTAGAATCAAACTTATCATAAGGATCAACTTCGGGTGAAAGTTCAATTTCTTTAGGTTTTTTCTTTTTAGGTTTTTTAAAACTGGGAATATTATATGCTTCTTCTAAAGTTGCATACAGCATATTATCTTTTGTAATATAGTAATATAAAATGGATACGATATGGAAAACAATTATTTTAATCATATTAATACTATATGTTGTTATAATAGCACTAAACCCGTCAATAAAAAATCCATACTTTATGATAATTGTGTATGAAAATCCTTTATTATTACTATTTATAGTATTATTTGCTTATTATATTTCACATTGGGATGTAAAAATAGGTTTATTAATATTAATATGTGCTATAGCAATATATTTGGATATAATATTAATAAAAAAAGGAATAACAAATAAAGAACAACCTAAAGATGATAGAGCCTTTATCGCTTATGTCAATAGCATTAATTCATATTGGAAGTAAATATTTATCATTGGAACTTACAGCACAACAAAAAGAAATGTTAAAACATCCTTTATCTCAAATAATTATATTAACCTCAATAATATATGCATCAACGAAGGATATATATAAAACAATATTATTAGTTTTAACAATATATATATTTATTTATGTAATTTTTAATGAGAATCACGAAATGTCAATAATATTACCGAACAATGAAATTAAAAAACATTATATTAATTCTTTTTACTCAGAAAAAAATAGTTTATTAGACATCCTAAAGTAAAACTAACAATACTTAAAATAATTGAATAAATAGTCTGTTCCACATCAATTTCAAAAAAATTACAATTTTGAACAAAATTAATACATAATTCAACAATAATTGTTTTAAGGATCATTAAAAAGTAATCAGTTATACCAAATATGATACCTAATGTTCCGTATGTTATAATATGGAAACCTAAATATTGTAAATAATTTTTATCAGTTTTATATAAAAACTTATCAAAAAAGTTGATATATAATCTACATTTGATATAAACAAATAATAAAGAAAATATGATTGCAAAAACAATATATAAATAATAAATCTTAATTAAACTGTCTTTATCAAAATATTTTTCAAAAATAATCATTTTATTACTATTGATTATAAAAATAATTACACTTAAAAATGATATTAATATTATATAAATATAAATAGCTATGCCGTTATATTCATCTTTAGGATATAATATAGATCAAGATATTGATATTGAAACAATAAAAGGAATACAATTTTCTTTATTAAGTCCTGATGAAATTATAAAAAGATCAGTATGTGAGGTTACTAAAACTGATACATATGCAGGTAATGAACCTGTTGTGAATGGTTTATTTGATATTCGTATGGGAGCATTAGAACTTAATCGTTTGTGTGGAACTTGTGGATTAAAAGCTAGTCTTTGTCCTAACCATATGGGTCATATTGTTCTTGAAACACCTCTATATCATATTATGTTTTATGATATAACACGTAAATTATTAAAATGTATGTGTTTTCATTGTAGTAAATTGATAGTTTCCGAGAATACAACTAATCCAGTATTTAAGGAAGAAATTAATCGTATTAAAGGTATTAAAAATAATCATAAAAGATTTGAAGCATATATTAAGTTTATTACAGCTATTCAAAGTAAATATAAAACTAATGGTAAATGTGGTTTTGATGGTTCTACTGGATGTGAAAATGACTTACATTTCAATGTTAAAAAAACACCTTTTAAATTACATTTGGAATATATGGTAAATAAAGAAAAAAAAGAAATAGAGGTTACAGCAGAACAAGTTTTAAAAGTATTTAAACGTCTTAGTGATAAAGATATTGAACTTCTTGGTTTTAATCCTATTTGGTCTAGACCGGAATGGTTATTATGCACAGTATTACCAGTTCCTCCTCCAGCAGTAAGACCAAGTATTATTGAAGAGAATGGACAACGTCGTGAGGATGATCTTACACATAAGCTTTGTGATATTGTAAAGTTTAATCAATTTTATAAAGAGAAAAAAGAACGTAATCAAAATATAGATATTCTAAAAAACTCTGCTTTAATTCTACAATATCACGTATTTACTCTACTTAATAATTCAATTCCAGGTATTACGGCATCTTTACAAAGGAATGGACGTAAGATGAAGAGTGTATCTGATCGTATGAAAAAGAAAGATGGTCGTATTCGTGGTAATTTAAATGCTAAACGTGTTGATCAATCTGCAAGATCTGTAATTACTCCGGATCCTTATATTTCTATAGATCAACTTGGAATACCAATTAAAGTAGCGATGAATTTAACATTTCCTGAAATAGTAAATGCTAATAATGTTAACAAAGTTAGAGAAATGATATTAAATGGACCTGATAAATGGCCAGGTGCAAAATATATTCATAAAAGCGGTAAAAATGGTATTATCATCAATATTAAATATTGTAATCTTGGTGAAATAGCAGAAAGCTTACAATATGGAGATATAGTTTATCGTCATATTCAAGATGATGATTATGTATTATTTAATAGGCAACCATCTTTACATAAGATGTCAATGATGTGTCATCGTGCTAAAGTGATGCCTTATAAAACATTTCGTTTAAATGTATTGGATACACCGCCATATAATGCAGATTTTGATGGGGATAAAACATCTTGTCCCAAACAGGTAGCTACTATGTAAGTTGTGGTATCACTTACATAGGAAAATAGTGTAAATACCACTAGAAAATAGTAATTTTCTATATATAACTACCTAGTGTATAATTTATACGCGACACTACCAAATTGACGGGAACACCCTTAGAGCCTTAACTACCACTCTTATTTGGAAACATTTAAGAGGAACTCGGTTAATAGCCGAACCCAATGGTAATAAAGTTAAGGATTGGGCAATCCGCAGCCAAGCTCCTAAGTTCGTTATGCTAGAATATGGAGAAGGTTCAACGACTAGATGATAGTGGGTTTGAAGGAACTAGCAATTCCTATTGATGGCTTAAGGTATAGTCTGTCCTATAAGGAAACTTATAGGGATTCATGGAGATGAATATGCATTTACCGCAAACGGTACAAACAATGAATGAATTAAAAGATTTAGCATATATTCCGTATATGATAGTAAGTCAAAAAGATGGTGTACCTATTATAGGTATGGTTCAAGATGTTTTATTAGGATCATATCGTATTAGTGATGATAAAGTAAGACTTGATGCTAAAGCCGTATCAAATTTACAAATGGTTAATTCAATGTTTGCTGGTAATTTACCTTGTAATACTAAAATGTATACTGGCAAAGAAATATATTCAATGATATTACCACCAAATATGAATACTAAAGTTAAAAAATTTGAAGTTATTAACAGTGTAATAAAAGCTGGTAAGCTAGATAAACATTCATTTAAATCATTATCTAGTGGATTAATACCGCTAATTTATCACGATTATGGTCCTACAGCTTGTAGAAACTTTTTAGATAATACACAACGTTTGATTTGTCGTTGGTTAATGCTAGATGGTTTTAGTGTAGGATTAAGTGATCTAATGATGGAAGAAGAACATAAAAAAAAGGTAAAAGAGGTTATAAAAAAGAATAAAGATGAAGCAATTGAAGTGTTAGATAAGTTTCGTTGTGGCGAATTAAAGAATGATACGATATATGATAATGAATCTTTTATTGAAAACAAACTTATTAATATTGTTAATACGTTGAATAAAGATGTTGAAAACATTTGTATGGAAACTTTAAATGATGATACAAACCGTATGATTAATATGGTAAATTCTGGTAGTAAAGGAAAAACCAGTAATGTTACACAAATTATGGGTTGTGTAGCACAAATTAAAGTGGAAGGTAAACGTATTCCTTATGGATTTACTGGTAGAACTTTACCACATTATTGTAAATATGATGATGGTCCTGAAGCACGTGGATTTGTAGAAAACGGATTTATTGAAGGGCTCACACCTCAAGAAGTATTTTTTCATGCAATGGGTGGTCGTGAAGGATTGATTGATACTGCAGTTAAAAGTGTAACAGGAGATACACCTATTATTATAATAGAAAATGGTGAAACAAAATATATTAATATTGGTGAATGGATTGATAGTAAAATTGATAATCCGGATAATAAGACTTTAGTAGAGCAATTTGGTCCAGAAGATGCTAATATGGAAATGCTTGGATTATTTGAAATTGAAGCGTATATACCATCCTGTTATAAAGATGGTAACATAATTTGGGGTAAAATGACTAATGTAAGTCGCCACGATTCAGGTGACATATTATATGAAATCATTACTAAAAGTGGTCGTAATGTTAAAGTAACAAAAAGTAAATCACTCGTTATATGGGATTCAGATAACAAGTTATTTGTAGAGACAGACACTCCCAATGTAAAAATTGGAGATGCTATTCCTGTATCTGAAATATTACCAGAACCACCTGCTGTAATTAAACCTTATATTGATATGACCCAATATTTTTCCAAAAATGAATTTATCTTTAGTAATGATTTGTTTAAAGCAAAAGATATGATTGGTAATACTAGAGCTTTATCTGGTGATTGGTATGAGAAAAATAATGGAAACGAATTTACATTGCCTTATCCAAATCAAAAATCTTTACGTAGAACATTAAATGAAGGTAAAGCACGTATTGAAACGATGAAACCGAATTCAATATATTCTTATGGTAGCACAAAAATAACTACTCATTTTCCAGATAAATTTAATTTAGATTTTGAAAATGGTGTATTTATTGGTTTGTTTTTAGCAGACGGAAATGCACGTTCAAAACAAGGTGATATATGTATTACTAAAAATGAAATAGGAGTAATAGAATTTACTAAACAGTGGTTTTCAAAATTTGGTATTAATTATCGTATTGATGATAGAACACGAAAAGATAGTTACAATACTTATAGCATAGTTGGATATTCTGGAATATTAGCAAAATTCTTAGAAAGTGCTTTAAATCACGGTGCTGAACATAAGTATGTTCCAGACTTTGCTATTACTGCACCTATTGAATTTGTAAAAGGTATCATATCTGGATATTTTTCAGGAGATGGAAGTATTGATATTAATACTAAAACTATTACAGCACGTTCTATTTCTGAAAAACTCATTATTACAATGAGCAATCTTTGTGCTAGAGTAGGAATATTTGCTAAAATAAGTAAAACTGAACCAACTATTGAAAATCGTGGTAAAGATTCAAAATCTTTTCATACTACCAAACCTTCATATATTATGTATATTCGTGCAAAATGGGCAGTTAAGTTTAAACAAGAAATACTATTAGTTAATAATGATAAACAAGCTAAGCTTAATATACTTGATATTACTAAATTAGAACATTCTAACTTTCCTACACATAATAATGTTGTTTTAGATGAGATCGTAGATATTAAAATTATTCCACAGGATATTGTAGCAAGTGTTTATCCTAAAGCATATGATGTTACAGTTCCTGAAACTGGTATGTTTTCTACGGGACACTTGATACACGTGGTAAATACATCCGATACTGGATATATTGAGAGACGCCTAGTAAAATCAATGGAAGATACAAAGGTTTATTATGACTTTACAGTTAGAAATGCTACAGGTGTTATTGTTCAATTCTTATACGGTGAAGATGGTTTTGATGGTTCTAAAGTGGAAACACAAGAATTACCTGTAATTAAGATGAATACAATGGAGATGGTAGATAATTATCTATTACGTAAAGAAGATGAATTATCTATATATATGTTGAAATCCACTATAGATAAAATTAAAACTTCAACATATACTAACTTAAATAAATTATTTGAAGAAATAGTTAATGATAAAAATACAATTATTACTAAAGTATTCGAAGGTTCTATGAAAACTGATAATATATTGTATCCTATACCTTTTAAAAGGATCTTAATTGATGCTAAAACTAAACTTGAAAATGCTAAAGTTAAAAGACGTAGAACTGATTTAGATCCTCAATATATTTTAGATAAAATTGAATGGATTAAGAAAAATCTAATTCTTGATTCTAAAGCGTGCTTATCCTTCAGATTATTAGTAAATACTTATTTGAATCCTAAACAAATAATAGTTCATTATGGATTTATGAAAAATATATTTGATTATGTTGTTGAGAAAATAATCAAATATTTTAAACAATCTATAGCACATCCGGGTGAAATGGTTGGTATTGTTGCTGCACAAACTATTGGTGAAATAGGAACTCAAATGACACTTGATTCTTTCCACGTATCAGGAACAGACGCTGCTGTTAATGCTACATCTGGTGTTCCACGATTAAAAGAATTATTAAGTGTTAGCAAGAACATTAAAACACCAACAATGTTTATCCATCTTAAAGATGATATATCTAAAATTGATATACCACCCAATGCTAAAGAAGAAGAAGACTATAAAAGATTACTTGAAGAATATAAGAAAAACTCAATTAATGTCAAAAATAATATCGAAATCATACGTCTTTGCGATGTAGTTTATAAAAGTGAAATATATTGGGATGATGGTAGTACTTCAACTAATATTGAAGAAGATAAAGAATTTGTTAAAATGTATAATTATTTCAGTAATACACAAGATGAAAGTAGTAAATTAGTATTAAGACTATTAATCGATAAAGAAAAAATGCTAATGTATGATATTAAAATGATTGATTTATATACACAAATATGTATTAATTATAATAAATACATTACGTGTATATTTAGTGATGATAATGCTGATCAACTAATTATGCGTATTAAACTTGATACATCTAGTCCTCAGATTACTACCCTATGTAATACTGAAGATCATATTACTATACTAAAAGCAATTGAATATAATTTAATTTACAATATGCTTGTTAAAGGTGTTAAAGGTATTAAAAAGGTTTCTTTAAAATCTACTAGAAAACCTGAATATGATATTGAAGAAAATAAGTTTAAAGATGTATTACGTTGGTCTCTAAATACAGATGGAACTAATATGAAAGATTTGTTTAAAGATATTAATATTGTTTATGAAAAATCACGTTCTAATGATATAAGAGAGATTTATACTACTTTAGGTATTGAAGCTGCAAGAAAAGCACTTATATTAGAATTAGATAGTGTAATTGGTGAAGGAACTATTAATTATAGACATATATCATTATTAGTTGATACTATGACAAACAGAGGACAATTAATGTCTATTGATAGACACGGTATCAATAGAAGTGATGTTGGACCTTTAGCTAAATGTAGTTTTGAAGAAACTACAGATATGTTAGTTAATGCTAGTATTTTTAGCGAATATGATCAACTTAATGGTGTAAGTGCCAATGTTATGTTAGGACATAAAGCACCTTGTGGAACTGGTGATTTTGATGTTATTATTGATGAAGATAAATACATTGACATTATGAAAGATGTTATTGTTCATAAAAATGATATCACTCCTATATTAGAAGAGCAAGAAGATGATGATGATATTTTCATCAATATTAACATACCTACAACAGAAAAAAATGCTTCAAATAAATGTTTTGTTAACCGTTTCTCATAAAATTACTAAAATTTTCAGCTGTTCGTAGTTTATTGAAAACTTTAAATTGATTATTATTATATCTTAATATTGTAGGAAATGCTGGAACATAAGATTGTATAGTTGGATATTTATTTAAATAATTTCCATCAATTTCATATATTTTTATATTTAAATTATTCTGTTTTGCTTTTTCCCATTCGTCTTTCATTGCATTACAGAAATAGCACGTATCTAATTTAGCAAAGTATATTGCTTTATTTTCTAAATTAAAATCATCTTTATTATTTTTTAGTGTTATAACTGTTGGTG
>Ga0255766_10004717_pt1 | contig 11514 bp, 9 predicted proteins | sample 071ome_23_FD_179966 | JGI IMG/M metagenome (GOLD analysis project Ga0255766, IMG submission 179966) | Coastal salt marsh microbial communities from the Groves Creek Marsh, Skidaway Island, Georgia - 071403BT metaG (version 2) | ecosystem: Environmental > Aquatic > Marine > Intertidal zone > Salt... | reverse complement strand
GAAAAAGAAGTTAAGAAACTTTTTGGAAATAGAATAGTTAGAGTTTTCTTTAACTTTCCATGGTCGATCCTTGATAAGAAAAAGATAATGATTTTTATAATGTCTTTTGTAACAATTGTGTTGTCAACTTTTTGGGCAGTGTCTACATTCATTGCTGGAGATCCTGGAGACGATCCAGTTTTTGGTTCCTCTGGTTCTGAAAGGGTAGATACCTTTGTTACTGACCTGTTTCGCAATACACAGTGGGAGACAGTACTACTCGACTTTGTCGGGGTAGCTTTACTCTTATGGGTTTTGATATATCTTATAGCTCGTCACATCATAAGAAATATTGAAAAAGTTGGCAGAAAACTTAACATAGCTCAGATACCTGAAATCATTAGAGATGCAAAAGTGTCGCTTTGGAAAACATTAATCAATGACTGGGTTTTAGCAGGAGATCGTTATGAGGTTGTAAATTATTTAGAATCTATTGTGAAAATCTTGGAACAAGTTGAAGAGTTGTTAGTAGAAAACTACTTACAAATTGAAGATGATGAAAATCTGATCTTCCAGAACAGACATTTAGAACCAAACCCAGTATTAGAGATCAATCTGAACTCTGTTTCAGAGAATGGAATTTATAAAGATTTTGAAGGCTCAGTAAGCATTTTGAAATCTGATTTAGTTTCTCTTTTAGAGTTATCGTTTGATCAAGAGTGGATGAAGATTAGAGGAGCTATTGGTAGGAATCTTGTTCCCGAGCGAATCATAGAGAACTTCAAAAAGAATCTTGTAGAGTTCGAACAGAGAACAATTAACAACTCAATATTAGATTCAAAAGTTGCACTTACTTCTGAAGGTAAAGAACAAAGAGAACAGATCGTTAAAAATCTTTGGTCTGAAGGCGATTACTCACGAGATAAAGTATTAGATCTTATGGAACTTACTGAAGATGCAGAACTTGTTCATTTCTTGAACTCTGAAGAGGTCTCGTTACTTAACGGCAGGTCAGAGGGTATTAAACTATTTCGCTTTGCACCATTAGTTCTTGACCTACCTGTTTATCCAAATTTTATACGCACAAAAGAAAGTAAAGTAGCTGGAATAATGCGACTTGTTCCAATGGCAATTCAGTTTGATTATTTACGATACTCAACAATTAGAGAGGAAATTGAATCAGTTATTTAATATGTCAAAAATAAAATTTATACCATTAATAGAAGAGATACACAGACTATCAAAAAAGGTATCTTCAGATCTTCCTTTTCACGCAACAGGAATAGAGAAACAGCTACAAGAAGCACTTGCCTATGAGTTTAGAAAAGCACCCAAACCTGTTGAAGCAGTAAGGGAGTTTTTCTCTGAAATATATTACAAAGATTTTCCCGTCAAAGACTATAGACCCGACTTCGTACTGTTTCCTGACAAGTCTTGGAAACTCGATAGAACATTAATAGTTGAAACAAAGTTTGGTTCTCTGAGAGAACTTGCCTCTGGAAGAGAAGAGCTGTTTAGATATTTATACTCTGCTCAGCAAAGTCCAATCAAAGACTTAAGAAGTGCTGATATGGGTGTATTAATTTGGTGGGAGTCAAGAGGAACAGATATGCCATCTGGTGGTACAAAAGCAGATAGAGAAACTCTACTTGATATTGAAACTGCTGAGTACATGCCTCCTGATTTCCAGGTCGTTGTTGAGCTTTGGGCTGTTGAAGATACAAAGAGAAAAAAGTTTAAAAAAGTGGGATCTTTTTAGCAAAAAAGTAAAATCTTGTCGCTAGTAATTAGTGTAATTAACTAGTAGTCAGAAATAGAGCACAGGGAGATCCTGTGACAGGGATTTTGAGAGTCTCCTTTTCCCTTTTTTGAACATCTGACTATTAAGTTAATCATTTTAAATAAGAAAGCTTTAGAATAACTTTTATGGATTACAGAACATTTTTTAACAAAGAAGAGTGGGATCTACTTCGAGCAGCTCCTTTCAATGTGCAAGTACTTGTATCTCAGGCTGACCAAGATCGTGAGCTAGATGAGATAGGGCCACTTTTAGATATTCTTATGACCTACAGCGGAGACCCTTTTGTTGAAGAAGTATTTAGAGATACATTAGAGGCAACAGAGGAATCAAGATTAGAAGTTGAGCCAAGAGTGGCTTTAGACCAGGTTTCATTAGCTGTACAACTAATCAAAGACAATATAGCTAACAGCACACTCGGTGAAGGTACATTGGACATTTTTTGTGCTCAATTATTAGATATTGCAGAAAAAACTGCTGCTGCTGATTTAGAGGGATTAGAAGCTGAAGAAGATAGCATTATTAATCTACTCAAACAAAAGTTTTCTTAAGTGTCACTCGAATCAATCTTTACCTCAGACCAACTAGATGCGATTATCAAAGCTCCTTTAGATGTTGCAGTTTTAGCAGCTGAGGCTGATTTTGAATTAGAAGATATCGAACTAAATGAACTCGAGACACAGCTAACAACTTACGATGGAAATGAGTACGTAAAAGAGTTGTTTTTAAGCGCTAAAACACTCTTAGATAAAGAATTTAGCTACTCTCTATCTACTTCTAGAGATAACCTGTCTAATTTGAATGAGATTTTATCTTCTCCTATTAAATACGACGAATGTATACCTGAGTTTAAACGTGCACTTCTAAGAATGGCTATGGCAATAGTTGTCATTAATGATGAGATTACTGGTTCTGAAAAAACCCAAGTAGAAGAGATAGCAAATTACTTAGATTGGTCTGTTACTGATATATAAGTTAAGGGTGTGTGTGATTCAAGCCACTGTGATCTACTGTAGATTCATTATGACTTTCACACCCATATAAATTATTTGGATTTTCCCATGTAGGAGTTGTCCAAAGAAAAGTATCTGGTACCGATAAGTTTCCTGCTTTGTCTCTAGCGTATCCATATAGTACATAATTTGTATCTTCATCTAAAGGATAAGAGCCGGTATCAATTGTCACAACATCGCTTGTTCCTGATGCAGACACAGAATCAATCAATTTATTTTGAGAAATATCTCCATCATAAATGAGAAATGCATCTAATGAAAGATTGTCAACTATTGAATAATTTATCTGCCTTCTCCAGTAATGTTCATCAGCATTACCATCTCCGTCTGCATCGTAGTGTACGACTCTGCATAACATTTCAGGAGGATACGGAGGGGGGGTGCCAGTAACACTAGGACCTGAATTGTCAGGAACAGTTGTAGTCGTTGTAGTAGTAGGAGCAGGAGTTGTAGTCGTTGTAGTAGTAGGAGCAAGAGTTGTAGTCGTTGTAGTAGTAGGAGCAAGAGTTGTAGTCGTTGTAGTAGTTGGAGCAAGAGTTGTAGTCGTTGTAGTAGTAGGAGCAAGAGTTGTAGTCGTTGTAGTAGCATTAGAAGAAGTCACACACCCTTCATTTTTACAGTAATACCCGCTATTAAGAAAATATCCTAAAGACTCTAACATTGCATCTGGTACACAAGAAATATCCGGACTTGTTAAGTCAGTATATAAACCAAAGTAAAAATATTGATCAGAACCACTTCCAGTCTTCTCACCTCTCCAAGCATCATCTAAGTAACTTTTACCCGAATTATCACAATAGACATCCCACCTTTCATTATTGCCTATAGCATTGGGAGAGTTAGCTATGGTCGTTGGAAACTCTCTTTTGGAGCTACTCCATTCAACAGTTACTTCAATAAAATCACCATCTTTAATTTCTACAAGGTAGGGCTTGTTAGATCCAGATGCCAACCCATAGCAGTCAGTATTTTCTGTTTCTACTAAAAACTTTCTTATTGTCAATCGAATATCATTTGCTAGAAAATGTGCTTTTAGTTGTTCTTCTACTTCTTCATAAGTCATTTTGCAGTAAGGTATTTCTGGAAATTCAACTACATTATCACTAAATTTCAAAGAATATGTTTTTATTGTTGTAGTCGTAGTAGTCGGTGTAGAAGAAGTTGTTGTAGCTGGTGCGACTGTAGTCGTTGTTGTAGTAGAAGTTGAAATAGTTGTAGTTGAAGTATCGGCACTAATTGAAGAGCTTAAGCCTTGCTCATTGGACTCAGAATTTACTTGATTTACTTCTTCAATATTCTCTACTAGAGACTGATCAGCGCCAAGTTCTTCTAAGTTATCAATATCGTTTAATTGTCCAGCTATAGCGTTAAATAATATGCTATTACCTTCATCAATATTTTCAGGTTGAACTCTTTCTGCGGCGTTAATTAATACTCTTGCAAAAGTATCTGTTCTTGCAAATAAAAATACACTTATTACTAATGCAAAACCAATACTCAAATTGCGTATCCTTTGTTTTCTACTGAGTTTTGAAAGCATTGTTTCTCCTGGAGAGAGGGTTCCGCCTTCTAAAATATGAGAAATATTGGCATTGGCTGTTTTATAAAAATGCTTTCTTTTTCTATTAGTGAGCTCCCTTACAGTTGTTCTCTGTTGTTCGTCATAAAGTTGGAAAAACTCAAGAAAATTTACTTCCTCTTTTGTTTCTAGTGGGGTAAAAGAGTAATTGTTTAATAGTTCTTCATCTATATCCTCTAAGAATATTGGAAAGAAATTAAAGTTATCTTCTTTATCGACATACCTCTTTGCAATTAATGGAAGCTCTAAGGTTCTAATTGGAGATTCTGGGTTTAAAGCATTTTTCGTAAGAAATAAAATAGCACCATTTGAGTCATTGATTTTATTCCTGATATTTTGTTTCCAGGGTTTATTGAACTCAATCTCTTCATCATCAATGAGAATTTCAAAATCTCGGAACGTATCAATAGATCTAAATTCAGCAACATCTATCGCATCTTTTCTTGAATATGATATAAAAACGCTTTTACTCATATATTAAAAATAATTCCGATTGTCTTAAAAAGAAAATACTATTTAGAAATTTGGTAAGTTTTTTGAATTTGTAGTTAATGACCATGACTTGTGCTCGTTAGAGATCCTGTTTTCAACATCTTCAACGAATTCAACGAATACATTTTCATCTTTTTTTACATCATTGTCACTATCGTTTATTTTGTTTAAGCTTTCTCTAAGATCATTAGCACTTTTTTTATAGGTTATGCTTAATCTCTCGTGTTGAAACACACTGTTCATTGATTCCAACATAAAACCAAGAGCTACTGCTATAGAAAACCAGTCTGAATCATTTATTAAACTTAGACTTGACCAATCAAACAATTTAACAACACCAACAAGAAGACCTGCTGTAACAGTTAATGCAAATCCCCATCGATATCGTTTTTCTTTATTTTTCATGATCAAAGATTTTTTTTCATACCAACTTAATTGATCTTCAATTCTCCTAGTTTTATAAACTTCTAATCTCTCAGCGAATAGCTTATTTCTCTGAGCGGTAGTATTGGCATCTATTTCTAATGTAAACTCAATTGGAGATCCTCCAACTTCAAGAATATTGTCCCTATATTCAGAGATCTTCTCCTGGATGTTTTTCTCAAAAAGTTCTTTGTAATATTCTTCACCTACTTCATCATTGCATGGGTAGTCACCACCACCAACAATGTACTTATACCACTCAGACTTTATTGATTCTGCAATGACTCTAGTGTATGTCCATTGCTCGTTAAGATTTCTTGTACTTTTTATAACATATAAAAGTAGCGAGACAGCAGTAAAAGTTAACCCAATACCTAGTGGTAGTTTCTCTCTAAGTGCCAGATCTACAAAAGCAGCACCTAGAAATAAGGTTATTAGGAATGCGTTAGTAAGCATAGAATTTGCTTTTTTTAATTGAACTGATTTAGCATCAAATTCTTGACCTATTTCAGCATTAAATTGTGGAATTATTTTATTCATTTCTTTGATTATCATACATTAGTTACTAGCGACAAGTTTTAATAATTTTTTATAATTTTTCGAAGAAAATATTAAATGCTACTTCAGCAGCCACTTCATTCTCAATAGTTGCAAACAATTTATTACTAATTTCTCCAATTGCATTAAGGGTCTCTTCAACATCTTCTCTTGAGCTAAAATCCTCCTCTTTTGCAAGAGCATTAACGTTTAAACTTTTTTTATTAAGATGTTCTTTAATTGCCTTACCTTTGAGTTGTAGATTTTGTTCAGTAGCAGATTTCAGACATTCTTTGACGGCTTCCTCCACAATTATTTGGTCACTCTGATCTAAATCCTGAATAGAGAGTTTTTGATCTATATCTAATGGAAACTGAACTTGACCATAAATTTTAAAAACTTTTTCAATTAGAAATTCATCAGGTAGAAAGTCAGGTATTAAATCGATAAATATTGTCTCTAGTGTGTTTGGTGTTATATCAGTTGGTAAACTAGCACAGATTATCTCCATCATCTCAACAAGTTGTTCTGTTGTATAAATTCTTGATGCCTGTTTAGCACCTTCTTTAGGTGGCGACTCTTTGAAGTTTCCAACTAGCCCAATTGCTACTTCGATCTCATCATTAGTGGGATCCCTTTCTTCTGGAAATTTATCTGAAATAGTGAAATAATCTGCTTTTAATCCGAGTTGATCAGTCCTATTTCTTACTATGTTATTGCTATCATCATCTGCAATATCTTCAATCCTTCTAAGCAACCTATCGATGACTGTTCTCTCCCTATTATTTATCAATACTCTCTTTATTGTTTGATTTAAGTTTCTATTTATATGTTGCTCACCATTTTTAAATACTTCTTTTAAATTAACAAAAGTATTGTTTTCACTTGTCGTTAATAGATGGGCGTTAACATCAAGAAATAGTGTTGTAGCACCTTCATCGCCATTGTGATCAATTCTGTATTTATTGTATGCCCATTGATTGTATCCTTTGTTTTTTAAGACTTGTTTACAATGTATTTCTAATTTTTCGTAAAAATCTTTTAAAACCCTATCTGACAACGCAGAAAAGTAATCAGAAGGTGTTGTGCTTTCAAGATCTAGATCATTCCAGGCTTCAATAAGCTTCTCTCTATTATTTTTTGATATATCTGCAGGATTAGTTGTAAAGTCTTCCATTTACTCATTTTATTAAAAACTTATCGCTAGTAAATAGTGTATGAAAGAAACAAACTTAATTTACGAAAGAATTGAAGAAAAGATCAAAGAAAACAATGGTTTTGACGAACTGGTTATTTTCGATATAGAGAATGTATACGGCAACAAATCAGCAAGAACTAAAAATAAAGATAGAAAAAATCTAAAAATTAATAGAGCAAAAAGACGTCTTAAAAACTTTGATAACTACTTTAATTTAACTAGAAATTCACTCTTGATCATTTCAGCTAATAGAAGGCTTTTAGAAGATTTAGATAAATGGTATTTTGATGAAAGCCCACCTGTTGAGATTTTAATAAGCGCTAAAGGAGAAGATGGAGCAGATCTAGCCCTAATTGATTCAGCAGAGTTCATATTAGAGTCAGATTTAATCTCCAACTTCAAAGAGGTCGTTGTGGCTTCAGGTGATCATATTTTTACTCCTTTAATCAGAAAGCTAAAAGAAAAGAAAATTAAATACACAACTGTTTCTCACGAAGGAAGCGGATTATCAAACAAGATTCTAAAAAATAGTGAAAATCACGTAGTACTTGATCAAGAACTTGAGTATGCCGCCTAAACACCATAGAGGAGATTGACAATTGGATAGTTACAACCCTTTTACCGCCCCAGAAGATCCTTTTGATGAAGAAGTTCAACAACCTTTAGCAGAATCTCAAGACAGTAAAATTTATAATCTATTGAAACCAGTTGCTCTAGTAGCATTTTCAATAGTTTTTGTGATAGCAACGATTTCTTTATTCACAAGACCAGCAACAGAGATAATTGTTATACAAGAAACACTTGATAAATCTGAGGTGGTTAAACAAGAACCCATACTTGATAATACTGCTCCAGAGACAACAACTACTACTACCACTACCACCACAACAATTTTTATTTCTCCACCTACAACACCTCCACAAAACATAACAAGTCTTCCAGTAGATGCTAGCCAGGAAGACATTATCGATAAAACAGTTCAAGTTGTTGCTTACGATTGCGTAATTAACGAATATGAGAGCCCTTATATAGGTTTAGGATCTGGTGTCCTTGTATCCGACAAGGGACATGTTTTAACTAATGCACATGTGCTTGAAAATTGCAGTGGACAGATTTATATTGCTACGGTACAAAATGTAGATTCTAAAAGTGAAATTACCTATACTGCAGAACTATTGAAGATCGATTCTGATCTAGATTTAGCTTTATTATTAATAAAATCAAGCATTGCAAGCAGTAGTCCACCAGGTAATTTTAAATACTTTGAGATGAAATCAAGTGCAGAGCTAGAACTAGGCGAATCAGTTGAGATATGGGGCTATCCCTCATCTAGAGGAGATGGTGAATCTTATTCTTTGAACATAAACCTAACTAAAGGTACTGTAAGCGGTTTTGAACAAGACAGTTCCTACAAACGAGGCTGGATCGTAACAGATGCAGATATATCATATGGCAACTCAGGCGGTGCAGCTTTAGATAGTCTTGGGAGGCTAATTGGAATGCCAACATTTGGTGTTACAGAGGGTGCGTCGTGGATTGGGTATCTGCGAACATCTGATGTGCTAAAAGATTGGTCAAAAGAATTTATTGTTATAGAGGAAGAAACAGATTTTTCTGGATTACCAAGATTAGAAATTAAAGAAATAGATCTAAATGCAATTCCTAGATATAACCGTGAAGAGTGGAATTCATGGATTGACGAAGATCAGGACTGTCAAAACACAAGACATGAAGTACTTCAACTTGAAAGCTTTGTTACCGTCTTATTCTCAAACGACAACCTGTGTTATGTGCGGTCTGGTAAGTGGTTTGATCCATATAACGGAGAATATATATATTTTGCTAGTGATTTAGATATTGATCATTTTGTGCCATTGTACAACGCACATATCTCAGGTGGTTGGGAATGGAGCGAAGAGAAAAAAACAGATTTTGCAAATAATATAGAAGATCCAGATATGTTAATTGCGGTAAGAAACACCACCAACAGAGAAAAAAGTGCTTCATCACCTGATGAATGGAAACCAGAAAACCAAGTGTATTGGTGTGAATATGCATATGACTGGATAAGAATTAAATATGAGTGGAATCTAAGTGTAACAAAGGCTGAGTGGGAAGCTCTAGTCAGTATGATAGAAACTTGTCCAGATTTTTTGAGTTATGAAAATGCGCAAAATAAATATCAGATATTGTCAGAAACAAAAATTACTCTCTATGAAAAGAGACCCTAGGGTTACAAATGATGAAATATGATAATCTGTTTATATTGAACATGAAAAAGCTTTTTAAAAAACAAGTATTTATTTCTTATGCCCGTAAAGACAAAGAATATGTGGAGTCTTTCATCAAAAACGGCCAAAACAGAGGTTTTGAAATTTTTGTTGATGAGACAGACAAACAACCTGGGAGCAACTGGAAGGAGCGAATATTAGATAAAATTCACTATTCAGATGCAGCTTTTTTATTCATATCCAAAAACTCTTTAAGAGAAGACTCTCCAATTAGAGAACTAGAGATACCTGAGTTTATTTACCAAAATAATACAAAGAGTAAAAGATTCGGATTATTTCCAAAAAATAAATTTCAATTTTTCCCAGTATTTATTGATTATGTAGATCAAAATGTAATTGATAACTTCAATTTTAAATCATTAAAAACTGGGGAATTTGAAAACTTGTTTAGCAATTATGATATTTGGAATCTAGAGGCAAACGACAAATCAAATAAAGACAACAAAATGCCTTCAGCTATGTCCAGAGACGAACTAAACGCATTTTGGGCTGAACTTAATTTACAAATGACCAATGCTGTTAAAGGAAGAAAAATAACAAAAATGGGCTCTGTAGATAGTTGGACCTCCAATAGAAAAGATGCAACACAGTACATATTTAACTCTATTAAAAGGATTATCGGATATATATTTTTGATTTCCGTTATTGGATATTTATTATTTTTAAATAACCAAGAGTCAGATCAAACTAGTGAGGTTTTTAACATTGGGCCAGAATCTGTGAGAATCGCTGCTTTAAATACTGGTGACTGTTTTGATTTAGTAAATAAAGATGAAGAGATTGGTTGGAATACTTATGTCCAATACAGAGCATGTGATTTACTTCATGATGGTGAAGTATTTTACCGTGAAAATCAGCTTGATTTTGGTGATAACCAAGTCAGCTACACTAACCTCCTTAATTTATTTACACAAACTTGTAATAATGAATTTTCAATTTATCAGAATTCAACAAAGCTTCCAGATAGCTATGAGATACAATACTATTGGGATACAGAGTCCCAAGCATTAGGCACAAAACCATTCGATATGCTTTGTTTGACTCTTTACGAAGAAAGAACAACAGGATCATATGTTGAAGACATAACAGGAGTAAGTATATTGCTCCCAAATCCAGGAAATAAATATGATTGTGATGATTTTGATTCTAAAGAGGATGCTCAAATATGGTTTGATTTATATTTTGACGACTATGGAGATGTTGCATTATTAGATATAAACAATAACGGAGTAGCTTGTGATGAGATTAGGAGTAGTGAAACATCAACAGAATCCGAAGAAACCACTACCACAACTTTAGAAATATCTACCACAACAACAACTTTGCCTACAGAAACTAATGTTGAAAATACAATCCAAAGCTTTGAAGATATTGGTTTTAATTTAAATGATGCTGTTAGGAACAGTAAGAACAAAGAGGCTTTAACCAACTATTTTGACATACCTAACAGGGCAAGCTCCTGGTCAAATTTTAGTGGCTTGAGAATAGAGACACACTGGAAAACGGGTATATTTCTAAAGTGGAACGGGTGTGATTACACAATGGGTTGTATTTATAAGTTATCAATTAATGGTGTAAACTTTGGATCTCATTTTTATAACGGGACATATTACACAACTAACAACAATATTTTTATTGGCGGTATCAATGAAAGCGCAAGCTATGAAATCAAACTTGAACCTGTAGATGCTATGTATCAAACGTATCCACCAGTTTATTTAAGGTTTAATGGATCTGATTGGACTACTGATGACAGTTTTAACCCAGGGTGGCCACTAGTAAATGAAGTTGGTGGATTTAAAATATATGCTGATCAAAATAATTGGAAACCCCCTCAGTCCACATCTATTCCAAAAATATCTATTGGAGATCAAGGCAGTTCATATGGATTTACACTATTAGAGTGGGACATAACACGTAACTACACACATTCGTTGTTATTTGCAGATAATGAGTTGATAGGAATTTTAGGCAATATCCCTCCACAATTTATACAAATTGAAAAATCTTTACTAGCCGATCAGACATTAAACGGAAAGACGATCACGTTAATTGCTTTTGATTCTCCTGTAATGCCTGGAGCTTCATATGTTTTTGAATACAGCGATTAAAAAATAAATTGTAAAACATCTAACTGAAATAGTTAAGAACAACCATCACATTTTGAAGGCAATAGATCAATTTCCTCTTCATGTAATCTAAAC
>Ga0255766_10004716_pt1 | contig 11514 bp, 10 predicted proteins | sample 071ome_23_FD_179966 | JGI IMG/M metagenome (GOLD analysis project Ga0255766, IMG submission 179966) | Coastal salt marsh microbial communities from the Groves Creek Marsh, Skidaway Island, Georgia - 071403BT metaG (version 2) | ecosystem: Environmental > Aquatic > Marine > Intertidal zone >... | reverse complement strand
CCTTCTCTCTCTCTCTCTCTCTCTCTCTCTCTCTCTTCCAGGCAGAAGAAAAGAAATCGCACCTCTCGCTGCGATTGCGATTGCGAGCGTTCTTTTCCACGAGAGGCGCTCAAAAAGAAGGGAGAGTGATACCGCTTTAAATTGTGCCGTTGAATTCCGCGCTGAGTGGTCGTCCATTTGTAATAATACGTGCTACGGGAAGTTGCCGTATCTCAGTGCAGGATAGCGCAGTTTGCGCGACGTAGCGAGTAGGATAAAAGCTTGATACGTGTATTTAAATAACAATCGCGACAGGATGAGTTCCTCGCGTGGCCAAGCGCCAGCGATGAATGAGCACGAAGGCGACGATTGGTCCTCCTCCGCGGAGGGAAGAAGAGGAGGAGAGGAAAGCGCAGCGACAAACGAAGATATCGAGCTCGCCACCGGCGGTCCTTCCCAACAACAAGAAAAACAACAAGATAAGCAAAACCAAAAGCGCCTCCTCACGAGCGATAGTAGAGGAGGGCCTTTGCATCATATAAATAAACACCCTGTACCGGAAGCCGGCATCGGTTCCTTCTTTACAAACATCGCAGAACTGACGAAAGACGTGCTAGATATGGACGAAGCGTCGAGTCGTACCGACGCGGAGATGCTGAACACAGAAGGTTTTGTAGTTTCCTTGTTTCGAAATAAACCGAAGAAAGGAATGAATGGCAAACATTCGATGGAGATGGAAATGGTAGAGATGAAGAGAATCGGGGCGAGGCAGCACGAGAAAAAACGAACAGAGAGGACATGGGGCGAACGAGTCATGGAGGGAGCTGAAGAAGAAGACGATTGGAAAGCCGGAATGCATAACAGTAAAAGTGCGAAGAGGGCCCCGCGATCTTCTAGCAAACGCATACGGGCAGAGTGCGAGGGAGTAGATAACGCAAACTCGTTTTACGCGCGAAAGCAAGGCGTTTTTGTGCTTTCGCCGTTAGGAACGTTCATGCGCAGATGGGATTTTCTCATCATAGGTGCGTTGTTGTGGACAGCAGTAGTCACCCCAGCTGAAGTTGCGTTCGCCAGACCGAGTTTGAACGCATTGTTCGTGTTGAATCGAATAATTGATCTGTTCTTCATTACCGATCTTTTCATCAACTTTTTCTTGGCCATCCCGGAAGCTAAGACTGGACACATTATATACGATCGAAGATATATTGCGATTACGTATCTCAGAAGTTGGTTCCTTATTGATTTTCTATCAGTCATACCGTCGGATTTGATAACGATCCTGGTAGAGGATGCGTACCCAAACGCAAACGTTGGAAATTTGACTGTGCTGAGGGCGTTGAGATTATTTCGATTAGCAAAACTTTTGCGCATCTTGCGAACGATGCGTTTATTTAAGAGGTTAGAAATGAGGTATACCATCGATTATTCAATGCTCGCATTGAGTAAATTTGCGATTGTCACTGTCATATTTGCGCATTGGATGGCGTGCGCATTTGGTTTCGTACACGACCTTGGGGCGAGTGCTGGACACGATACGTGGATGATGAACACATATTTCGGTGATTTTACTGTGGATGATACTTGTTACGACCCCGTGGATCCTTTATCTTGCGTGCCCGGGTTTGATAAGTACATCGCAGCGCTGTATTGGAGTTCGATGACCATTACAACCATCGGTTACGGGGACATTGCGCCAAAAACAAACGAGGAGCGTATTTTTGTCATCGTAGCCATGTTAGCGGGTGCATTCCAATATGGTTACGTTGTCGGTGCGGTTGGTAACGTTATTTCAACGAAGAATTCTCGAACGAGTGGGTTAAAAAACTCGTTGACGGATTTGAACGAGCTCTTTGCGGATTTGCCCACGACGCCGCAAGAGATGCGAGTGAAACTAAGAGAATTCTTCAAGTACAAGCACGGTGACACCAAGTTAGACTTAGAAAAAACGACCGCGTTGATGTCAGAAATGTCGCCGCGACTGAGAGCAGAGCTCGTGGTTTTACGAAACGTCTGGATGAGAGACGTCGAATTCTTCCACGATTTCCCAGAGTCCTTGGTGTTGGCGTTGTCCTTGAAGATGAAACAGCAAACGTATCCTCCTAAAGAGTTGATTTTAGAGAAGGGAGATTACATGGATAACTTTTTGATGATTCGTAAAGGCGTGCTGGTCGCAAACGGCAGAATAATCACCGCTGGACAAGTTTACGGCCAAGATTATATTTTAGAACCGGGGCGGTCGTCGCAGTTTCTCCAAACGATTACGTTTTCGGAGGTGTACTCGCTTTCCTACCAAGACTTGGAAGAGGAAGTGAAGCACTATCCGGACGTACAAGTTATGCTAAAGAAGAAACGATTGCGAGCGTTAATGAGAAGAGAAATGGTTGCGTATTCCCAAGCTTACAATGCGTTGATGCTATACGGCACAAAAGCAGACGTATATAAATGGTACGACGAACGTCCTCAATTTTACTTGGATAAGTTGAAAACAATAAACGGCGAGGACGGAGGGTTCTTGATTAATCCAGATTCTGAAGAAGCTCAAAAACGCATGCGCGCAGTTTTACTCATCCAAAGTTGTTACCGTTCCAAGAAAGCGAGGGAGAAGTTCAAAAACGCATCAGCGCGCGCGAGCGTGACGCCGGTGCTCTCATCGACGCTGCGATTGCACCATCCAGATTTATATTCTTCGCATGCCATTGACATTTTGCACCACAGAACGCTCGCGTCGTTACGGATGTTGCATCATAAAATAGATTCTCTCCTGTCGTCTTCAGAGCCAACTAGGACGCTGTCGGACAACGAAGTGAAAGAGAAAGCGATGGAAGAATTAGGGAAGCAACAAGGAGAATTCTGGGCGACACCGCTGCCGAAAGAAACGTAGTACGACAACATTAATGATCATAAAGAACACATACTAGAGCCTGCTTGCGTTCATTGTATTTGTATATTTATCAAACGAGTGCCAGTACTGGTAATAGATCCCAAATTTCTAATAATAAATATGCACGATAAAAACTACTAATACTATTCGCACAATCATCTAAAATACTCTATCCCAAAATTCGTCATTCAAACCCGCTCTAGGGACTCAATCATTCGTTGTGCGCGTTCGTTAGTGAGGCCGATTTCGGCCTTCGTTTGCACGAACCTGTTCGACCACTCGTGTCCTTTGCTAACAACTTCCTTATCGTCCACGATGACGAACTTTGGATATTTCTCCTCTTCGAATCTCGCGTCCAAATAACTCTTTATCTCCTGAATTCTATTCGTAGACACGTGTAAATCGTGATGCACAGAATCGGCGAGATGCGGCATCCCGCCGGTCCTTCCCACCACCTCTATTTCCAAACAATCGTGTCTCATGAAGATATATCCAATGTACTCTTCAAAATGCCTCCAGTACGTGGTCAAAACAACTTCCGCTCCGGTCGAAGCGCATATCTCGTTCAAAATTTCTACTTTATCTCTCTCTACGATCAGTTGTGGGGCCGTTGCCGTTCGATTGAGAACGCCATCGATGTCTAAAAAGATAATCGGTCGACTGTTTGCGTTTTGTAAACTCTCGCTAAAGCTCCCGGCGTTGAAGTTCTTAGCTACCGTTTTCGTTCTACTCTTCGTCGCAGCTCTGCGACGACTATGCGGAGAGGACGGAGACGAAGACGAAGACGACGCGCGCGGGCTACCGCAACTGCAACTCCTCATGATGGGTTCTTTTTATTTGCGCGAGCGTGTGTGTCGTGTGTGTGCACACGGATAAAATAATGAAGCGTTCGCGCCCCTAAAAGATACCTTCAAGCTTCAACAACGTTACACTTTTTCTACACAATTCCGGACGGCGAGAGACATGTTCTTTTCCTTCTCCAACTCGTTCTCTCTCTCGCTCTTCCTCGTCGCGTTCTTTCTCTTCACTCTCTCGTTTGTGAGCGATAAGGAGTGCTTTCGAGGCACTCTCATCGAAAAGTATTTCAGCGCGGGAAAAAATTTCACTCGCTTTGTGAAGCTGATTTTCACGTTGATTTACGGGATGCAAAAAGGAGGAGAGAGAGCGGAAAGAGTGGAAAAATATCTTTGCGAGGAGAGGAATAGCGTAGGCGTGGTTGTGTATTACTCGGTTGTTTTGATTGGGTACGTGTTGGCTTTGGATTTCTTTAGTAGTAATAGTAATAGTACTCGTGATGACGGGAAAGGGAAGTCGTTAGGTGATTTCTGGTTTACGCTGCACGCGATACTCGGCATCATCTCCCATATCGTCGTTTTGAATTCCGATCCAGGAATAATCACGGCACAAAATCATAAGGTGTGTTATAAAATGTTCCCGTTCGACGATTTGCTCTACGAAGAAGGTAAATTATGTCGAACGCTGAACATCGAGATCCCGGCGAGGAGCAAGTGGGACGTGGTGACCAATCGAAGAGTGTGTAAGTTTGACCATTACTGTTCGGTGGTGAATCAAGCGATTGGTTTGAGAAATCTCCGTTGGTTTGTGTTGTTTTTAATCGTAAATGGTGCTCTTTGCTTACACGGCGGTCTCGTGTGCTGGAACCGTGTTATGCGGGGAATACCAAAGTATTGGCATTCGGCAAAAGAGAAAGATTTCTTCGGCGCGTTTTTGCCGGCGTTGATGTATCACCACACTCGGAGCATGTTCTCGATATTTGTTTTATTTTCAGTTGGGTTTAGCGTTTTAGGTTTTGCTTTATATCACATATATTTGGTCTCGACGAATGTGACGACGAACGAGACGTATAAATACGCTCACATGCGACGAGTGAATAAACGGTTGCCCAAGGTTGAAAGAATCGACGTGGTGAACATATGGAACCGCGGGGTAGTTTTGAATGTGAAGGAGTTTCTATTTCCAATGCGAGTGTATTAATAGGCTGACGCGAAAGAGATATAGAATTAGGCACGCGATGGCGTATCATCGCAGATGACGTTGTAAAATACTTATAGATATTTAGGGAGATTCGCAGAAGCATTTTGATGACTTACTAAATTTTTTACCCGTACGTAGTACTTTTACAAACGCGCGTTGCTATTCTTCTCCATCAAACGTTCGTCGAAAAATTTCTTCACTTTCTCTCCTAATTCGTTCGATGGATAGACTTTTGGTATTACGTGGCCTTTCTCGTGTTCAACTAATACCGCTTTCTCGCCAAACTCTTTATGCATTAACTTTGTCAACGTCGGCGGTATTGCTCGGTCTTGTTGGCCAACCACGTGCAACGTCGGGATGGACGCGCCTATTATTTTCCCGCTGCCGCTGCTATTGCTACTATTACTATTTTTGCTACTTCGCATCATTTGCTCGCTTAATTTTTCGTCAGCTCTGCTTGGCATACCCGAGATCAACACCGCGAATCGCAAACTCTTCATTCGCATCGCTTCCTCTTCTCCTTCCGTGATGGTGGTGGTGGCGGCGTCGTCTCCGGGCCGCTCGAAGGATGGAGAACACCTTTTCAACATCTCCCCAATCAACGTCGCGCCTTGACTAAATCCTAACAACCCGTCGATTCCTTCTCTTTGCACAATCTCGTCCACGAATTTCGCGGACTCTTCTATCCCTTTATACTCCATCTTCCCGGTGTCTGCGTTTCGTTCGGCGTCGTACCACTGAAAACTCCCCATGTTTGGAAACGCTGCTTTCACATCTTCCGGAGGTTCTCCCGTCGCTTTAAATATCCCGTTAATCGTCATGAACTCCGTAGAATCTTCCAACTGCTTATCCCATCCGCCCATGGCTAACTGTAACTTCACGATATCCGCGGACGTTCGGAACGAATGCAGGCACAACACTTTCAGTTTCTTCTTATTATTTATATTGTTGTTCGCTTGCGGCGTTGAAGAGGAGGAAAAAGTCGTCGCAGCGTTCGTGATTTTTACGCAATTGTTATTACTGTTGTTATTACTATTGTTACTGCTGTTGTTATTCTCGCACACGTCCGGCGAACTCGACCAGGACGTTCTCGGTATCGAACGCATTCTTTACTCTTCGCTCTCTCTTTCTTTTGCGTTTATATATTTTTTATGCGCTCTCGTTTAAGAAAAGAAAGCGCCCGGGCGTAGTTGATTGAAGAATGTTAAAATGCGTTTTTTTTCTCTTTTTTTTTTCTCTCGACGCGCTTCAGAAAAAAATTGAATGCGCTCGTCGAAGCCATCGCCAACTTTTTTAACCGGTGGTGGTGGTGGTGGTAGCAGCAAAAGCAACAAAAGAGGAGGAAGAGGAGGAGGCGTGTTAGCTTTACTCGCGACCGTCTCGCTCGTTTCTTCGGGGATATACTACGTGCACTGGGAGCAGAAAGACGAGAAGGAAAAGTTGCGCGAAGGCGTCAGAAGAGACAAGATTCGATTGGAGAAGAAGTTGTTGGAGCAGCGGCAGAAAAAACGAGAAGAGGAGAATCGGAAAGAGAAGAAGAAATAATAAGCACTAGGAGAATAATAGTAATAACAACAACAACAACATGTCGACGACGACGAGACGAAGCTCGGGACGACGACGACAACAGCAGCAGCACCGGTCCCCGTCGCCGCTTCCGAGGCAACCGGTCGTCGCTCGGTCGCCGTCTCCTCCTTCAGACGATGCGAATGCACTCATACCTCAATCGCTGCTCGACGTGATTGCAAAAAACAGAAGGAGAGACGTGCGTCGGATGACGGCGATGTGTTTACTGCCGACAGTTTTGATCGTGTTCGCGAAAGGGTTCGCGAGCGAGGATCTGAGCGGAGTGAGTTTAGAGAATATGGACGCAGGTGCGATGAAAATATTACTCTTAGCGGCGTTCACGTCTGCGTTGGCGTATAAAATAACCGCGCGGCTCATCCCGCTCGTCGCTCGACGCACGCTCGGGAAGCGAAACATGTTTGGTTTAGATATCAACAAGAAAGGAACGAAAATGGGCGAGATTCCTATTCCAGAGGCGTTAGGTTTAGCGAGTGGATGCGCGGTGCTCGTGTCGTTGGTGGTCGGGAGGTCTATACACACGGCGTTCATCTTGGACAACAGCGGAGAGAGCGAACACAACGCGGCGCTGGCGACGATTGGGTTCATGTTGTTTCTCGGGTTCGTAGACGACGTTTTAGATTTACCGTGGAGAGCAAAGATGATTTTGCCTGGGTTCGCCGCGACCACTTTGGCGCAAAGTTACCAAGGATCGACGTCTATCGTCGTCCCTCGCCTGTTTCGCGAAAATGTGCGTTCAGTTTTAGCGGCTATCGATTCGATACCTCTCGTAGGGGACGTCATACCATCCCTGAAAGTGGACATGAAGAGTGGATTAATGGACGTTGGATACATTTACATAGCGTTTATTTGGTTGCTCGCAGTTTTTTTATCGAACGCGATTAACATCCACGCCGGTTTGAATGGGTTAGAGTGTGGCCAATCGTTAGTCATCGCCAGCGGAATCATCGCCTTGAACGTTTGGAGTCTTTTGACGGATCCCACGGCGAACGTAGTCGTTGGACCGCACGTGTTTTCCTTGTTGTTAATCGCGCCCTTCTTTGCCGCGACGGTAGGTTTGTTGAAGCAAAACTGGTACCCGAGCGCGGTGTTCGTTGGCGATTCGTACACGTACTTCGCCGGGATGACTTTAGCCGTGGCTGGCATTTTAGGCCACTTCTCGGAGACTTTGCTGTTGTTTTGTTTACCGCAAGTGATAAACTTTTTGTACTCTATTCCGCAGCTCTTTAAAATTGTGCCGTGTCCTCGACACCGATTACCGAAGTTTGATACGCAAACTGGTTTATTGAGTCCATCGAAAGCGACGGAGACGCGATATAACATGAATTTGGTCACGTTGTTTTTACGACTTTTCGGGAAAACGACGGAGAGGAAGTTATGTTTGCGATTGTTGGCGTTTCAAGTCGCGTGCGTGGTGTTTACGTTTGCGGCGAGGTACGTGTTCATCGCTTTCGTTCATTGGAAATAATAATACAGAAGAATAATACGAAGAATTACGATATTGTCTCTGACTAATACTATTTATGACGTTGTCACGACTACGCGCTACTACTGGGCTAAACTGCTTTTCTAATATATGAGACTAACGTTTTCACGCGACGATGTTTCTAACTACTTTTTACTCGGTAACTTTGCCGCTCTGATGTCGTGCAACTCCTTAGCCAAAGATTCCGCGCGCAGCTTTTCTTCCGCGCAGCTCTTCTCTTCCCCACTACCACCGGTAATAAAGGTGCTCATGATTTCAATGCGCTCCTTGGGCATGACGAAGATACCGCTCCTCGTCGTCTCCAGCTTTTGTAGTTCGTCCAAGACATCGAACCCGCTAATCAACTCGCCAAATTGGCAATAGTTCCCATCTAAATGCGGAGCGTCACCTAACAAAATCGAAAACGACGTCGTTCCACTGTCTGGATCATCGTATCGCGCCATAGACAACGTGCCTTTCCTGTGCTTAATGGTTTGACCAACGTGTTCGCCTTTTATTTTCTTGTCCGCGTGCGCTTTCTGTTCTTCAGTCATACCAGGCACTCTTCGATTGGTCGAGCAATCGGCGACTTGCGCGACAAAGTTCTTGTCCACTCTGAATATGTGATTCGTGTCGTATAATCCCAGAGCAAAAGCTTTCAGTATGTGCTCGGCGGTCGCGGAGGCCTCGTCTTTATAAAATCCGAGCACCAAGTTCCCGTGAAGCAGTTGCATCGTGACTCTTTCTTCTCGCAACTCTCTCTGCGGTTGATGAAAGTCTCGTTCTAAACTCATCATCGCCCCCGAAGGAAAAGAAAACGAGAAGAAGAACAAGAAGAAGAAGAAGAAGAAAGGTATCATCCTCTAAATAACCGTATCTAAACTGCTATGTGTGTTATGTAGTATGCGTGTGACAGTTTTCTCTCCACCTCTCTCTCTCTCTCTCTCTTGTTGTTTTTTGTTGTGAGTGAAGGACTGATGAAAAAAGACAAAAAATTCGCCATAAACATAAACAGGAAACACACGCTTGGCGCGCGCGTTTACATAACATAACAAATACGTTTTTCGACACTCGCACCAAAAAAAACTCTTTCAAAACGCAAAGAGCGAATATATCTTCGCCCGAATACGCGTTTTTCGAACGCTTTTTTTGTTCGCGTGAGTCGTCGTCGCGGGCCGAAGAATATACATTAAAGAGAGAGAGAGAGAGAAATCTTCTCTTTTCTTCTTCGCGTGTGACGGACAATTATATCAACTTTCTCCAAGAGACGTGTTTTATTATAATAAGACACGTTTAAAGAAGAAGTATATATAATAAATAAACACATAACGATATGAGTTTTCGGGGCGATGGAGATATCATGGTGGACGCTTTGATCAAAGCGTCCGAGGAACAGAAGTGCGTATCCGCGGAGCCTTTACCCGGGGCCGGGAGGGATTTGGTGCCTTTTGATTTCGAAGCGCACAACCACCAAGTGGATGGTAATAATAGCAACACACCTTTGTTAGTTGGCGTAGATCCGAGGCTGAGAGCGCACCAGGTGTGCGCTCCGCAAGTGCCAACTGGAGGACACGCGGCGGCGGCGGCGAAACTCTCCAACTCGGCGCCGTTGGAAGCGACCGCGAAAGGAAACAATAATAACAAAGGAAAGAGCAACAAGAACAAGAACAATAACCGAAACGATGACGAGCCTAAATACGCCGGCGCGAGCTTTACGAACTCGCCCGATCCAGATGTCGTGCCGTTACCGAGCTTTTTGAAAACGATACCGGGCGCTCAAGCGGCGATGGCGAGAAGAAACCCTTCGCATAACTCGTTGTCGTCTTCGGCGGGGAGTTCCCCGCCGACTACGACGACGGCAAACGCGAACAACTTGATGCAGAATTTGCTTTCTCGCTCGCCACCACCTCCACAACAACAACATCAGCAGCCACCGATGAGTGGTCAAGCTCTACTCGGAAGTTTGCTCGGAGGTGGCACGCCGGCACCGCCGCAACACCATCATCAACACAAGCCGCCGCCACCGACACCGAGCGTTTTGAACGATCTGTTTGGTGGCAATAGAAATGGAGGAGTACAACTCCAACCGTATAGAGGTCCGGAGGGATCGCAACAGTACCCAAACATTCCAGAACCGGCTAATCACGATTTTCAGATGATGATGGCGAAGCTTTCCGGTTCGCAACGGTAAAATCGCAATTTGGATATCGTAGAAGAAACCACACGAAGACAGACGGCAAACGAGTTTTTTTTACCCGCTCGATTTGCGTGCTTCGGTGCGTGCTGTACCAACATAGAGATTTTTTTAGGCTAAACAGAAAGAGCTACAATCCGCGGCGCTGTTCCGCTTCTCTCTTTCACTCGTTCTGTTTCTCTCCGAATGCGAGAATATTATATGTATAAAAAATGAAGAACGGAGAGAGAAAGAGATGAAAGAACGAGCAACGCGAAGTAAGTAGCCAAACCATATTGGTTCGCGACGCGTTTGACTGCGGCGTTTTTTTACAGTCGTATACAGTCATTCGCACCCGTTTACGAACGCGACATCAATCCAAAAAGTCACGTTTGATGACTTCTTCTTCATCCTCTCGCGGAAAGAGAGAGAGAGAGAGAAGGAAAGAAGAACGAAAACGAAGTAAACACGAAAAAGAAAAACTCGCGCGAAAAACTTCAGCGCAAATTCCAATCGAAGAGAGAAGCGAGCGAGCGAAATAATAATCTACCGTTATCATCGCTTCTCTCTCGCGAACAACTCAAGAACGCAGGTTGACTCCGTCGACCTCTGTTTCGCGCACGGAAACACACACAAACGCACATTTATACGCGCGCCTATACATTGTATAAGCAAATAGTAGTAATAGTTGTTGTTGTTGTGTAATAAATATTTCACGACGCGCGCGAGAAGGCACATATTTTACTCTTTCTGTTTGTACGCTTACGCTTCTCTTCTTTTTTCTTTTCTGCGTTTTTTTGTTCTTCACTTTTTTTTCTTCTCGCGCGCGCACACACGCGAAGAAGAAGAAGAGAGAAAGAGAGAGAATGTCAGCGACTGCTCAACAGAAAGACTTCACGCACCTCTCCGCGCAATCGGTCCAAACGATCGCCGAGGCGTTCGGGATCGTCATTTCCGACGATGTCGCCAAAGCGCTCGCCCCAGACGTGGAGTATCGTCTGAGAGATATCATTCAAGAGGCGCTGAAAGTCACGAAACGATCGAGACGGACGGTTTTGACGACGGAGGTATTTGATTTACAAATTTGTTTTACTTCTTCTGTTTGCTTGTTTGTGTGTGCGTGCGCATCATCTTCGCTCTTCCATTCCATCGTCTTTAGTCAGTCTCTTCGATGTTGTTGTTGTTGTTGTTGTTGTTGTTTCAACACTCGCGCATCGCGGCTCGTTCACGCTCGGCGTTTCAAAAAAGCGCGTGGTGCGAGAACAACAAAATTCAATTCAACAAACAACGACACAAAACAACAACAAACAAACAAAAATTGAAAAAAAAAATTAAAACCACTTCTTCTTCTTCTTCTTCTTCTTCTTCTTTACGCACAGGACATAAACGCGGCGTTGCGCATACGCATGTGCGAACCGTTGTACGGCTTCCCGTCAG
>Ga0255766_10004711_pt1 | contig 11521 bp, 9 predicted proteins | sample 071ome_23_FD_179966 | JGI IMG/M metagenome (GOLD analysis project Ga0255766, IMG submission 179966) | Coastal salt marsh microbial communities from the Groves Creek Marsh, Skidaway Island, Georgia - 071403BT metaG (version 2) | ecosystem: Environmental > Aquatic > Marine > Intertidal zone > Salt... | reverse complement strand
TGCTAACGAGTGGTTGCTTACTAGAGTCTTGCTAGAAGGAGCTTGTCACGGAGCGCTTTTTGACTGAGACGATTAGACAAAAGGTTGTGCCAAACGTCTTTGTTATAAGCTACTTAATAAAAGATTGGCCGATAAGGTTGGTAGTTAGTGCTCACTAAAAGTATCTTCGGATTGGCGTCGTGTGGTGCGCTTTACCCACCGCTAGAGCCATCAATAAAATAGGAAGTGACCCCCAGCATTGTTTAAGCTTGCTTGGGTCTGAGTTGGTTTGATCCATTGGAGAAACACCATGAAATCGACAATAAAAAGAACGCTAAGTCTAAGTGCGCTGGGTCTGATCGCCAGTTTGTTATGGAGTGTGCCAACCCTGGCTGCAGATGGCCCGCGAAGTCCCGTGGGTAAATTGCTCGATCCAGCAGGGGGAGTGGAATACAGTCGGGATGGCGAGCGATGGCGGCCTGTGACCCGCGCGAAGTATGTGTTCGCAGGTTATCAGATCAGAACGGGTGCCGATGGAAGCACTAGTTTCGTCAACCAATCGACCGGGTTGGCTCAAACGATAGGCGCTGATGCGTCGGTTGAAGTGACTGAAAGTGGCATTCAACCCAAAGCGGGCAGTGTTTCGGATCCGTTCAGTGCTGAAGGCGGATTAATCACTAGTCTTGAGAATAAGTTTGCCTCTGCACAGCGTTACACTACGGTGCGGCGCGCTGTCGTTAAGCCCGGTGAGCCCAATTGTGAACGAAAGATCCGGCTGCCGAGGCAAATTACCGCCAGTCAGGAGTTTAATGACCTGGTCTGGGATCTCGCTTGCCCTGGCGACGAGTATCGATTGACGATCGGTGGTGAGTCAGTCACGGTCCCGAAGAGTGCCGTGGGGTCAGAAAAGGTACGTTATTCTCTGCCAAATTTAGCTGCAGGTGACTACGAGTTATCGCTCGAGGTCTTGAGCGATGGGGCGGTGGTATATAGCCCGAGGCGACCATCCAAGTTGACCATCCTTGATCAAGCAGCCCGCGCCGCTCTCGAAGAGAGACTCGTTGCGAGCGGTGATGACCTGTTTGCGAAAGCCGATGTGCTATCTGAGCAGGGGGTGCTGGTTGGTGCGCTGGATGCCCAAGCCAAATACTTTGCAGCATATCCTGATGATATGGATATGAAGCCGCTCTATATCGCGCAGCTGCAGGCTCTGCGTTTGCAGACGTTGAGAGAAGCGGAAGCGATCAAATACAACGAATATCTCGCCTCTGAAAGTGGAACCTAGCGGCCCCAATGATCTGCGGTTAGAGAAGGGTGCCCATGCTAAGTAAAGCTCGCGAGCTGTTTGATCTGCCGCTCATCGTTTGTGTGTTTATCCTTTTTACTGCGCTCGAATACTCTGAGGCCTTCACGCTGGTTGAGGATGAACTGTTGTCCTACCGGCAGGCCTTTAGACATGCGAGTGGCGATCAGCAAGCGGTCAAACCTCTGCCGAACGTTCGGGTGATCTACACCGATGAGGCGTTCTACGACGAGTATCAGGCTTATCCACTGCGTCGTGAAGACCTTGGAACATTGATTCTCAGGCTCAAAGCGATGGGCGCCGCGGTGATAGGGGTTGATATGCTCCTCGATTCTCCCTCCGCATACGGGGAGGATCCAGCCCTTGCTGGAGCAATGGCATCCGCAGGGAACGTATTGCTCGTTTCGCAGGCTGAGTTTAAAGATGCGGTATTCCGGGGCATGAACTACGCGATCCCAGACTTTACTGCCTCTGCAACGAGTGGTTATTCGAACATCTCGTCGAACAGTGAATTGCGCGAGACCATGGTGCGTTTGCGTGTCTATCCAGAAGTTGCGGAACAGGATCAGCAGTGGCCATTTTCCGTTGAGGCGGTATCCCAATTCCTTGGCGTCACGCCGCGCATTCAGGACGGTCAATTAACGCTGGGTGATTCCCTCGCGATTCAGCTCGATCAATTCAATGACTTTTATATCGACTTTCCCAAGCTCAAACCCCGCTTTAGTGGGAGTGGTCATCTTCATCTGCACGAGGAGCTGGGAATTTACGCAGGCGACATTTTGTTCGTCGACGAAGAAGAACTCATGGATCTAGCCTACGAGGTAGATGGCAACATCGTACTGTTGGGCGAAGTGGCGGAGGTCGCGCACGATCAATTCGAGACTCCGGTAGGCAATATATTTGGGGTCAATATCATTGCCAGTCAGATCGATACCCTATTGAAAGGGGGGCCGCTTCGAAGCCTCCCTTATATTTTCGAATGTCTGATCGCACTGGTGTTGATGGGCAGTATGATCGGGTTGGCTACGCTTGCTTCTCCGCTCTTAAGAAATTCTGCGAGCTTCGCGGTGCTGGGAATATTTGTGGTCGCTGCATTCGTGGCTTACACACAGGCGGGGTGGGTGGTGTCTATGACCTACAACCTCGCAGCCATCGTGACTGCAATGATCATGACCAATACTCGTCATTACTTGTTCGAAAGGGGCCAGAAAGCCTACATTCGAGAAGCGTTTGGCCAGTACCTTTCCCCAGCGGTGGTTGAGGACTTAGTCAAAGATCCCGAGAAGTTGAGCCTTGGTGGCGAAGAGCGCGAGATGACCGCGTATTTTTCTGATATTGCTGGGTTCTCAAGCTTCTCCGAGAGCATGACGCCCACAGAACTTGTGAACCTATTGAATGAGTACTTGACCGCAATGTGCGACGTCATTATCGAGACGGGTGGAACCATTGATAAGTTCGAAGGCGACGCGATCATCGCCTTTTGGGGCGCGCCATTACCAGACCCTAATCATGCGCGACAGGCCTGCTTTGCCAGCCTTGATATGCGGGACGCATTAGGTCCGCTTGGCGAGAAATGGTTGGCGGAAGGACGTCCACAAGTCAGTGTCCGAATGGGATTGAATACAGGCCCAATGGTGGTCGGCAACATGGGTTCCACTCAGCGGGTCAATTACACGATCATGGGGGACGCCGTGAATTTGGCATCGAGGCTCGAAGGCGCCAACAAAGCCTTTAAGTCAGATTTGATGATCTCGGAGGCTACCTACCTTCAATGCGCCGATGAGGTTGATGTTCGCGAGCTCGACGTGATTCGAGTGGTTGGTAAAGATGAGCCTATTCGAGTGTACCAATTACTGAATCGGAAGCACCAAACCACAGGTGTTCTTGCCGACATGGTAGATATCTACCAACAGGGGCTCGAGGCGATGCGAAGCAAGGAGTTTGAGTCCGCGGCGGCGCTGTTTGATCAATGTCTGTCGCTAATGCCGAATGATGGGCCGAGCGAGATTCAAAAAGCCCGTGCATCAAGAATGCGCGATGGGACAGGAGAGTCCAGAAGGGGAGGCGATAGACGGCTAGGTCCCAGACGCGAAGCGGATTGGGACGGAGTGTTCACCTTGACTGAGAAAGGCTAAACCAAGGCAGGGTAGAGAGGGAGTTCATGGAGCAAAGTTTTGGGCCGATGCAGCGAAGCATTTACGACCGACTGAAGGCGGCTTTTGATCCTGTTTTTCTCACAGTGGAAAATGAGAGCCATACCCACAATGTACCGCCAGGCTCGGAGAGCCACTTTCGCGTCGTGATCGCCACTGACGAGTTCAACGGTAAGCGGCTAATCCAACGGCACAAGGGTATTAATTCGCTGCTGGAGGAAGAACTGGGCCAAATCCACGCGTTAGCGTTACATACCTATACGCCAGAGGAGTGGCAATCTCGAGGCGCGAATGCGCCCTCGTCTCCACACTGTTTGGGTGGCGCATTAAAGGCGTCGACATAGCCTCGTCTGTGCCACATTCATCGTTTTTTACGTTTGATCTGGAGGGCGAAGCACTCCCGATTCACATCCTTCGAAGTAAGCGAAAGACCTTATCGTTACTGGTCCACCCGGGTGCTGAGGTGGAGTGCCGAATACCTGAGTCCTGCTCGATACCAGTGCTTGAATCGTATTTGGACGGTAAGCGGGCCTGGCTTTCGAAGGCGGTGGAGGAGATGCGTCGGGTTGCAAAGCCCAGAGCGCGCGAATTGGTCGATGGCGGTTCGGTGAGGTGGCTAGGGCATTGGCGAGATGTGCATGTTAAGGCGGGTCGCGCGCAGATGGTTGTGTTAGACCAAACTGATGGCTTCTTTCTCACCGTCAAGGATCGAAATGACCTGTCTAAAATTGACCGGCTCTTCGATCATTGGGCCAAGGGGCAGGCTGAGCGGTTCTTCAGATTTGAAACAGGAAGGCTGTCCCAGCTGTTCGGGTCGCCATCTCCGCGTAGCGTTGGCGTGCGCAAAATGATAAGAAGGTGGGGAAGCTGTTCCAGCAAGGGCGATATCTTGATTAATGCTGCGTTGATGGAGCAACCCATCGCCGCCATCGAATACGTGATCTGGCACGAACTGTGTCACTTAACTCATTGGGACCACTCGAGCGCGTTTTGGGCGCATCTAGCAGCGAAGATGCCCGATTGGCGGGAACGCAAAGCGTTACTGAGCTAGCGCGTTGAGTATCGACTCGGCGCTGAATAGGAAGAATCAAGCGACGATGAGCTCGGCAACATTCAGGAGACCTAGTCACCATTGATCCATGGATCAATGAGTTCCTGAATCTGAGACTTGATCAACGGCTGCGCGCCTGCGGTGGGGTGAATGCCATCGCGCTGGAGCAGATCTCGCGGGGTATCCAATCCATTGAGCAAGGCTGGTAGGAAGTAGTGAATGTCCTCGCTCTCGGCAATGGCCGCGTACATGCCGATAAATTTAGTGAGGTACCGCTGCCCGTAGTTTGGCGGCAGGACCATGCCAATCAGTGCCACCTCGGACCCTGAGGCTCTGATGGCCTGAATCATAGCAATGAGGTTATTTTGGATGCGATCGATTGGGTAGCCGCGTAAGCCATCATTGCCCCCTAGCTCAAGAACCACCAGATTAGGGTTGTGGACCGCGAGAGCCTTGGGCAGGCGCGTCAGCCCGCCGCCTGTGGTTTCTCCACTGACGCTGGCATTTACCAAGGTTATCGCGTCTAATTCGGCCCCAAGCTGTTGAGCCCAACCTTCGCTAAAGTCCATGCCATAGGCAGCGCTTATACTGTCCCCATAAACGAGGATGGACCGCTTGGTTTGGGCTTGCGTAGAAATGGAGGTTCCCATCGCGAATAGAGCAATAGCGATTGCAGCGAGCGCTTGGGGTAACTTGAAAGTTAAAGTCTTAGACAGCATATCGTTATTGTAATCGAAGATGACGCCGCAATGGACTGCAGCATCTCACACCCATGCATAGAGGCAGGCCATGTTGTTAGTGACTCAAGCGTTGAGTAAACGGGTTCAAACATCCGACGGAGAACTGACGATTCTCGACGGAGTGTCGCTTGAAATTGCTGCTGAGGAGCGTGTGGCGATCGTCGGCTCTTCTGGTTCGGGCAAATCAACTCTGCTCAGTCTGCTTGCCGGGCTGGATGAGCCCACAGACGGCAGTGTTATCTACCATGGTAGAGATAACCTTTCTAACATGTCAGAAGCGCAGCGTGCAGCATTTCGCGCTGAGTGGATCGGCTTCGTATTCCAGTCTTTTCAGCTGCTGTCGAGCCTAACGGCCGTTGAAAACGTCATGCTTCCCCTTGAGCTGAATGGGGAGGGAAGGGCCTCCGAGAAGGCGAGAGAATGGCTTGATAGAGTGGGTTTATCACACCGCCTGACCCATTACCCGAGACAACTCTCAGGGGGTGAGCAGCAACGGGTAGCCATTGCGCGAGCGTTTGCAATGGAGCCTCGAGTCTTATTCGCTGACGAGCCGACAGGCAACTTAGACACAGCGACCGGCCAAAAGGTCGTGGAACTTCTGTTTGAGATTAACCGTGACGCTGGGACAACCCTTATTCTTGTGACCCACGATGCCAATCTTGCACAGCAATGTGACCGATCCATTCGGTTAGAGGCAGGAAAAGTCGTCGACAGTATTGCGGCAGAGGGGCAAACGCGTTGATGCGGCTCGCGCTAACCATGCTTCGTCGCGAGTTGCGCGGCGGCGAACTGGGTTTATTGATCTCAGCGATGATCATCGCTGTAGGCACAGTTACGACCATAGGATTTTTCGTCGATCGTTTGCAACGCGCGCTAGCTCTCGAGTCAGCGTCCTTCATCGCAGCAGACCGAGTACTGTCTTCTAGCAACCCAATTCCCGCCCAGTACGCAGCGAGCGCCAGCGCGTTAGGGCTTGAGACGACTCGGACGGTCGAATTTTTGTCCATGGCGTTTTCAGAGGATCGAGCGCAGCTTGGGTCCGTGAAGGCTGTTGATGAGGGATACCCGCTCAGGGGAACGCTGATCGCTGGCGATACGCCTTTTGCCCGGGGGCAGCCCGTCGAGCGTGGACCAATTCCTGGAGAATTATGGCTTGAGAGTCGGCTCTTTGCTTCGATTGATATTGAAATGGGGGAGGAGCTAGAAATTGGTCGTGCCCTCTTGCCCGCGAAAAAAGTACTGCTAAAAGAGCCAGATCGTGGCGGCGGATTTAACGCAGTGGGTCCCCGTATTTTGATGCACTGGGACGATGTCGAGCAGACCGGCGTGATTCAGCCTGGCAGCCGAGTGACATACAAGCTGCTGGTGGCCGGCGATTCAGAGGCGCTGGCTGAGTGGAGCGCTGAGGTAGCCGCGAATCTCCCTGATGGTATACGTCTTTTTGGTGTTAGGGGCGGTGCTGAACAAATTGGTCGAGCGCTTGAGCGAGCCGAGCGCTTCTTGTTGCTCGGTAGCCTGCTCGCTGTGGTACTAGCGGGGATTGCGATCGCGCTTTCGGCGCATCGCTTTGCAGATCGACACTTAGATCACATTGCTTTGCTGAAGACAGTAGGCGCGACTCCGCAAGCGATTGATCGGCTATTTGTAGGCATGTTTGTTTTGCTCGGATTGACGACAACCTTCGCAGGGTCCCTCTTGGGAGTTACTGTTCAGTGGGGAGTCTCGGCAGTGCTGGCGCCTTTTATTCCTGTGACCTTGCCGGCGCCGGGCTTTTCACCGCTCGTATTAGGTGGTGCGACTGGAGCCATCTGCTTGCTCGCGTTCGCTCTGCCTCCCATTTTATCGCTCCGGGAGGTGTCCCCCAGTCGAGTGATAAGACGAGAGATGGCCGATGCTGCACCGCTGCGGCGTTGGTCCTATGCAAGTGGGGTCGTAGGAACGCTTTGTCTCATGATGTGGTACAGCGGAGATGTGACCCTCACGCTGCTCATTCTCTCAGGAGTGGTCGCCATCGGGGGCGTTTTGGCAGTAGTGGGCATATTGCTCTTAAGATCAGGGCAACCGATCGGGATGCTGGCTGGGAGTTCCTTGCGGCTTGCGATGGCGGGCATTCGTAGACGTCAACGCGAAAACTTGGTTCAGGTGATGACGTTCGGTCTTGCCATTATGTTGCTGTTGCTGATTTTCCTAGTGCGCACTTCGCTGCTCTCAGAGTGGCAACAGCAGGTCCCCGAAGATGCGCCCAACCACTACGCGCTGAACATTGCGCCGGACGAGTTACCTGGACTCGAGCGCCAGCTCAATGAATCAGGGATCAAGCTGTCACCGGCTTATCCAATGATTCGCGGGAGAATCACGGCGGTCAATGGCGCGGAGCCTCCACCGCGGCGAAGCGAGCGGCCAGGGGAAGATCGAGCGCCCAATGCGAGATCGACTCGAAATCTAACGGAGGCATCGCTCCTGCCGGATGACAACGAGATAGTGTCTGGACAGTGGTGGGGAGTAGGCGACGCCAACCGCCCTGAAGTGTCGCTTGAGCGAGAGTACGCAGAACGAAACAGCCTCGTGGTCGGCGATAAACTTCAGTTCGACATAGAGGGCAGGCCGCTCGAGGTCGTGGTGACCAGTATTCGAGAAGTTGCCTGGGATAACCTACAGCCGAATTTTTATATCATTTTGTCCCCGGGAAGCTTGGATGACTTTCCATCCACTGTGCTGACGAGCTTTTATCTAGACCGAAGCAAAAAAGCGGTCTTGAACGATTTGCTACGGGAATACCCTACTGTGACCATCATTGAGGTCGATGCCATCATCGAGCAGGTCCAGTTAATCATTGCTCAAGTCACGCTGGCGATTGAATTCGTGCTGGGGTTGATATTGCTCGCTGGAGCTACCGTTTTGATTGCCAGCCTTCAGGCGTCGATGGACGAGCGCATGCGCCAGTTCGTCATTTTAAGAACACTCGGGGCGGCTAATGGTTTGATCATTAAAAGCTTGGCCTTTGAATTTCTGGTGCTCGGCGCCATGGCAGGATTGGTTGCGGCGCTGGGTGCCGAGGTCAGTGTTTTTTACCTGGAGACAGAAGTGTTCGAGTTACAGTACACCATGTCGCCAGAGCTTTGGGCGCTGGGTCCTCTCGTGGGCGCCGTTTTGATCGCGGCCATTGGCCTCTGGTTTACCCGCGGGCTCGTTAGGGTCTCTCCTGCGCTCATTTTGCGTCAGCTGGCATAGCAATAGATCGTTTACGACTCTTCCCACCACGCTTCAAGCGGTGCGCGGCGCATCCACAACTGTGAGAACCAATAGTACCGACCGTCAGTTGCTCTCAGTGTGCAGTTGAATCGAGAGCGGCCCACGGGCACGGGCTCACTCGTTGATACTCGGAACTGATCTTGACCCAAGCGTTCAAGAGAAAGCGAGCCACCTGGTCCGAAGCAGTTGGGTAGATGTGTCTTGGTTAAGGCGCCAGAAACAGTCAGAAGCATCGAGGGCCTACTCTCTGCATGAGCAAGGAGGGGGTCGATGAGCGTTTGGTCACTCGGAAAGGGAAGCGCCCGTAATTTGTCCCGCAGTGGCCCAAGGCGGCTGTAAGGCCCGCCCATGGGAAAACGCGGGTGAACGGTGGGAACTAAATCGAGCCCTGTGGTCGCGCCGCTTTGTTGACCAAAGACCGTATAGCCCATTTCGTGGAACTGCTGAACGAGGCTTGGCCGGTACTCCCCATAAGGCAAGGCATAGAGTTTGGGCCTCGAGCCTAACTGCTCGGTTAGCACGCGCTCTGCTGCAAGCGTATTCGCTTTAATTCTCGCTAGCCAGTCCGCTTCACTCTCATCCGGTTCGAGCCTAATCAAGTGCTCATGTCCAAGACTGTGATTGGCAATGGTCGCGCCACCCGCTTGCATCTCCCTGAGTTGATCCCAAGATAAATACTGACGATTTAATCCGACCAGGTTCGGCGCTACAAAGATGGTGAACGGCCATTGTCTTTCGGAAAGTAAGGGGAACGCCTCTTCATAGATGCTCGCAAAGGCATCGTCGAAGGTAATCGCTATTCTCAGCTCGGTATCGTTTCCTCCCGCGGCGTCGGGCAGTTGGTTTGGATTGCGGACAATGGCGTCCTCCAGCCTGACGATGGTTGCCCTCCATTCGTCTAATAATTTGAGATGCGCCTCAAATCGCTCTGGGGCAGTGCTGGTCGAATACGGTGTTGAATCATCGATATGGTGATACTGGAGAATGACTAGGGCGTTGGCGCTTGGGAAGACAAAGCACAGCAATAAAACGGTTAGCCACGTTCGATTCATGGAGATCCCTTCTCGTCGAATGTTAAGATTGCGCGCATCGAAGGAGTATAGCCTGATGCCAGATTCTTCAAAGGCAGCGAAGGAAAAGCGCGAGCAGCTGAAGCTTGAGAAACGATTGCGTCGAGAGGTTGGCAAAGCGATTGCTGACTTCAACATGATCGAATCTGGCGATCGGATCATGGTGTGTCTCTCGGGTGGGAAAGACTCCTATGCGATGTTGGCGCTTTTGCGACATTTGCAGGCGCGAGCACCTATCGACTTCGAGTTGGTTGCCGTGAACTTGGATCAGAAGCAACCCGGCTTTCCAGAGCATGTCTTACCCGATTATTTGCAGGCGATTGGCGTACCATTTGAGATTTTAGAAGAAGACACCTACTCGCTCGTCAAGGAGATGGTGCCCGATGGGAAAACCTACTGTGGGTGGTGCTCCCGATTTAGGCGAGGCATTTTGTATCGGCATGCGAGAGAGGCTGGATTTACCAAAGTGGCGTTAGGCCACCACCGCGACGACATTCTCGAGACATTCTTTCTGAACTTGTTTTTCGGAGGCAAGCTGAAAGCGATGCCGCCCAAGCTCAAGTCCGACGACGGTGAGAATATTCTCATTAGACCGCTCGCCTACTGTAAAGAGAAAGACCTTGCCGCCTATGCAGAGATGGAAGCTTTCCCAATTATTCCCTGCAATCTGTGCGGGTCTCAGGACAATCTGCAGCGGCAGGTAGTCAAGGAGATGCTACAGGAATGGGATCGGGCATATCCCGGTCGCTCCGAAATTATGTTTCGAGCCTTGAGTGACGTATCGCCATCGCAGCTGCTCGATACCAGATTGCACGACTTTGCAGGTCTCTATGCAGAGAAGGCATTGGAGCGATTGTCAGTTGTCCAGATCAATGAGTGACCTGGGCTGGATACGTGATGTAGCAGTAACGGAATCTCTGAGTTCCATTGGGCCGAAAGGGTGAGTGGAGGCATTGAAATTCCATGGAGGTCACTCAGCCCAGCTGCGCTAACGGGCCTGGTTGAGTCGTTTGTGTTGCAGGAAGGAACCGACTACGGGCACTCGGAATATAGTCTCGAAGAAAAAGTGGCCAGTGTACGAGCGCAGTTATCGTCCGGGAAAGCGTACATTAGTTTTGATCCGGACACTGAAACAGCGGTGGTTAAGACTCGCGAGTCTTAACCATCATTCAAGAAAGGGGAAGCCCTTGGAGGATCAAGGGACGGGGTAGAAGGACTATCTTGGCGAAAAAAGGCAAGGTCCACGTTAGTCCATGATTGCATCGCCCCAGCATGGCATGTGGTGTAAGTTTGTGGCAGGTCGCTTGCTGACAGGGTTCGGTCGGGCGAAAGCAAAGCCTGAGGGTGTGATGATAGCGTTCCCAACATGAGGCGACGTTGACCTCATTAACATTGAGTCTTAACAAAGATTGGGTGGATGACTTCTGGTGTCTATAGAATTTGACGACGAGCTGGATACGACTGGATTGCGCTGTCCAGAGCCACTGATGATGGTACGCAATCGCGTTCGGCAATTGGCCTCTGGCGCGATATTGAAAGTGACCGCGACCGATCCCTCGACCACATGGGATTTTCCCAAATTCTGCACGTTCATGAATCACGAGATGGTCGTGATGGAAACGGAATCACTTCCGTATCAATACTGGATTAAGAAGGGCTGAATTGGAGCCTCTGTTTTATTTTGCGTACGGCAGCAATATGGACCTTGAACAGGTTGATGCTAGAGGCCTTCAAACAGTCTCCCATCAGCCAGGTCGCCTTGACGGGTATTGCCTGGCCTTCAATAAATTGAACACCCGCGTCGAGGGTGCTGCCCATGCCAACATCGTGAAGCGTGGCGGCGACGTGGTTGAAGGGGTGGTCTTTGAATTGAGCGGCTCAGGGGCGATTGCTCAAATGGATCCCTACGAGGGCGTTCCCACCCGCTACCGCCGAGTGATTGTTGACGTAGAAAGCGAGGGGGAATCATTGAG
>Ga0255766_10004692_pt1 | contig 11549 bp, 13 predicted proteins | sample 071ome_23_FD_179966 | JGI IMG/M metagenome (GOLD analysis project Ga0255766, IMG submission 179966) | Coastal salt marsh microbial communities from the Groves Creek Marsh, Skidaway Island, Georgia - 071403BT metaG (version 2) | ecosystem: Environmental > Aquatic > Marine > Intertidal zone >... | reverse complement strand
CAAGAATCGACTCGAGATCGAAAAGAAATTTATTCACTACAAATATGATAGTGTCTTTGTCAAGTGAATTAAAATAAATAACCTCAGATAGTCTATTTCTAAATTCAGGTGCGAAAGCTTTTTTCAGTTCAGAATCGTAATCTAATGAGTGGTCTTGCTCTGAGAATCCAATAGATGATCTTTGAACGTTTCTTGCTCCAACATTAGAAGTCATAATCAAAATAACGTTTCTAAAGTCTACCTCTCTACCATTTGCATCAGTAAGTTTTCCGTTATCCATTACCTGAAGAAGTATATTAAAAATATCAGGATGAGCTTTTTCAATTTCATCAAGAAGGAGAACTGCATATGGATTGGCATTTACTTGCTCAGTTAGCTGCCCTCCTTCATCATATCCAACATAGCCTGGCGGTGAACCAATAAGTTTAGAAACCGAATGTCTTTCCATATATTCGCTCATATCAAACCTAAGAAGCTTAACCCCTAAAACTGTAGCCAGTTGTTTGGAAATTTCGGTCTTGCCAACTCCGGTGGGGCCAGCAAATAGAAATGAGCCTAAAGGTTGATCTTTTTGATTTAAGCCTGATCTTGAAAGCTTGATAGCAGTAGATAAAGACTCAATAGCTTGATTCTGCCCAAAAACTCCAAGTTTAAGTCTCTTTTCAAGATCTTTAAGCATAGACTTGTCATCATTGGTAACTTGCTTGCTTGGAATTCTAGCAAGCTTAGCAACAATATCTTCAATGTCACTTACATTGATGTTGGTTTTTCTCTTAGATTTTGGCTGTATTCTTTGGAGAGCCCCAACTTCATCAATCACATCAATTGCCTTATCAGGAAGTCTTCTGTCGCTCATATATCTATGTGACAACTCCACAGCAGAAACTAAAGCGGCCTTTGAGTATTTAACACTGTGATGATCCTGATAATGCTTCTTAAGTCCATTTAGTATCTTAATAGCATCATCTACAGAAGGCTCTTCAATATCAATCTTTTGAAAACGTCTTGTTAATGCATGATCTTTTTCAAATACCTTTCTATATTCATCGTATGTAGTAGAGCCGATGCACTTCAATGATCCATCCGCAAGTGCAGGTTTTAGTAAATTAGATGCATCTAGAGATCCACCCGAAACACTTCCTGCTCCAATTAAAGTATGAATCTCATCAATGAATAAAATTCCATTTTCAACTTTCTTAAGATCATCTATAACCGCATTGAGTCTTTTTTCAAAATCCCCTCGATACTTCGTACCTGCGATTAAAACACCAATATCCAATGAAAAGATTTTTGCATTTCCCAATACTTCTGGTACATCCCCGTCTACAATTTTTTTCGCTATGCCTTCTGCAATTGCGGTTTTACCAACTCCCGCTTGACCAACAAATAAGGGGTTATTCTTTCTTCTTCTGGATAGGATTTGAATCGTTCTTAAGACCTCATCTTCTCTGCCTAATAATGGGTCAATTTTCCCATCAGCAGCTTTTTGGCAGAGATTGACGGTAAATTTCTTAAGATTACTTCCAGAGGTGTTTTGATTTTCGGCCTGAGGCATTTCACTTTCTTCATGAATCTCAGGCACATTGTTTGAAATATGCTCCATGACATCCAATCTAGAAATATCATTTAATTTAAGCAAGTAGACAGCATGTGATTCTTTCTCAGAAAAAATACTTACCAGTACATTTAAAGATGTAACTGATGTTTTCTGGGAAGATTGAGCTTGATAAACACTTCTTTGTAGAACCCTCTGAAATCCAACTGTAGGGACAATATCGATATCTGTGTCGTCTGCAATTGTTGGTGTATTACTATCTATATACTGTAGCAACTCACTTCTCAAGTTTTCCATATTGATATTTCTTCTGTTAAAGAAAACAACAATATCAGGGGTGTTCAGCAAGGCCAACAAAAGGTGTTCAACAGTTACAAATTCAAGTCTTCTCTCTCTGGCAGAGGCCATGACTTGATTGATTTCTTTTTGTAGAACGGGTTCAATCATAATTTTATCCTTAAAACAATTATAGCAAACAATTAGTCAAGCGCGTACTTCTCGTATAACGCACATTAAAGGCTGATCATTCTTTCTCGAAAAATCTATAACCTGTGAAACTTTTGTTTGGGCAACATCATGAGAATAAACTCCACACACAGCCTCCCCTTCAATATGAATCTTTAACATCAGTGCATGAGCTGCATCATTAGACTTACCAAAAAATCGCCTTAAAACCTCAACAACAAATTCCATAGTAGTAAAGTCATCATTGAGTAACAAAACTTGGAACAAATTTGGTTTCTTTGTTTTGTTTTTTGTTACTTCTTTTAACGAATCAACCATTAGCTCTATTTAATCAAATCAGCAATAAAAATAGTGTCTTAAAAAAGAAGGGTTAAAATATTTAAAAAAATTAGCCCACCCCTTAGCAAGCAATATGTTGATTAAAACTTAAAACCCAGAGATATTTTAATGTGAAAAACAAAAAACCCGAATCCAAATGGTATGCTAAATTCCTTTATTGGCCAAGAAAGTTGAAACAGGCTTCAATGGTTCTATCAGATGCTTTAGCTATTTTTATTTCATTCTATTTGGCACATGTCTTGAGGTTTAATGAACTATCTCCGATTTTTTTCACAGAAAGACCATTATGGACACTAGTTTTTATTATTTTTTTAGGAATCTACATATTTTCTAAAATAGGCCTGTATAGATCTATTATTCGTTACTTGGATCACAAGTTATTTTTATTTGCCGCTAAAGGCTCCTCATTTTTATCAGTTCTTATTTTAATATTAGATCACTTTTTTACATCTTCATATTCAAGATCCATACCAATTATATTTGGGCTATGTCTAATTATCTTTATTGTTCTTAGTAGATTGACTGTCAGATCATACTATTTCTGGTTGATAAATAAATCTCACCATATCAAAAATATCTTAATATATGGAGCTGGTTCAGCAGGTCATCAACTAGCAAATTCTCTTATTAATTCTGGCGAATCAATTCTAAGAGGTTTCATAGATACTGATAAAAAACTTCATGGAAGTCTTATATCGGGAATCGAGATCTTTGAAGAAAATGCAATTGGTTATTTGGTAAAAAAATATAATATCAGTTCTATATTGCTTGCAATTCCATCTGAAAGTCTTTCAAAAAGAAAAAAGATTGTTTCTTCACTTGCTCAATATGGTGTCCATGTCCAAACCATTCCTTCGCTCAAGCAGTTAATTTCAGGAGAGTCTATTGATAACATTAAAGAATTAAGTATTGAAGATATTTTAGGAAGAGACATTGTGGAACACAATGAAGAATTGATTGAGAAAATTTCCAAAAAACAAAATATTCTTATATCTGGCGCAGGTGGAACGATTGGGTCAGAAATATCAAAACAATTACTACAGAACAATGCTAAAAAAATTATCCTACTAGAGAACTCTGAATTTGCATTGTATAAGATCTCTCAAGATCTAATTAAAATTCAAAAAGAAATAAATGGGTTTTCAACTGAAATTGTCCCAGTTCTTGGCAACGCCAAAGATAATGCAGATATTGAAAACATTTTTAAAGATCATGAAGTAAATATCATTTTTCATGCGGCTGCCTATAAACATGTACCTATTGTAGAATCAAATCCATTTTCAGGTATATCGAATAATGTTTTTAGTACCCTTAATCTAGCTAAATTAGCTAATAAATACTCAGCTTCAAGATTTGTTCTAATCTCTTCCGATAAAGCCGTCAGACCAACTAATATCATGGGTGCAAGCAAAAGAATTTCTGAGTTGATTCTTCAAAATTTTGCCTCGCGCAAATCTACTAAGACTGTTTTTTCAATGGTACGTTTTGGCAATGTTCTAGATTCATCTGGATCAGTGGTTCCATTGTTTCGTGAACAAATCAAAAGCGGTGGACCTATAACCGTAACCCATAAAAATATAACTAGGTATTTTATGATGATTTCAGAGGCTTCTTCCCTGGTAATTCAGGCTGGAGCTATGGCAAAAGGTGGAGAGGTTTTTCTCTTAGATATGGGAGAACCTGTGAAAATTCTTGATCTCGCAAAAAATATGATTCGCTTAAGTGGCCTTCAAATAAAAGACAAAAAAAACCCTGATGGCAATATTCAAATAATCTTCAGTGGATTAAGGCCAGGAGAAAAGCTATATGAAGAACTTCTGGTGAATGCCAAATCAGAAAATACTCAACATCCTATGATTTACAGTGCCAATGAAAATTTCTACAGTGACAAAGAAACACAAAATATTCTTGATGAGCTCAAATTGTCAATACAAAATAAAGATTTTAGTCAACTTAATTTGACACTATCAAAATATGTTGAGGGTTACAAGATTAGAGAATACTTAAAGAAAGATAAGCTATCAACTGCCATTAATTAACTTAATTATGGTGCCCGGAGCCGGAATCGAACCGGCACGGAGTTTAACCTCCGCAGGATTTTAAGTCCTGTGTGTCTACCAATTTCACCACCCGGGCTTTGAGTGCTCAGTTAAACAGTGGGAATTATATACGATAGGTTGGTAAAATTCTCAAAAAACTCTTATTTCTAGCAGTAGATGGGAATTACAAAAATACTAATCATAGCTTTACTTATCTGGGTAGCTTTCAAGGTTTATACAAGCTTAAAATCGCGGACAGAAATATCTAATGATAAAATGTTTAACAGAAAGATTATTGCATGCGATTTTTGTAAAACACATGTACCAATAGCTTCTGCGATTAAAATTCATAATAAATATTATTGCAGTATTGATCATTCAAAAAATGCTTAAATTTATCATTGATTTTTTACCTATAGTTCTTTTTTTCATTGTTTATAAAAACTATGGTATCTACCCAGCTATTTATTCCATGATTGCTGCTACAGCAGTTCAAATTCTATTCACTAAAATCTCAATGGGAAAATATGAAAAATCTCATTTAATTACCTTTGCCCTTTTAATTATATTTGGCGGAATAACTCTGGCATTTAATGATCCGGCATTCATAATGTGGAAGGTAAGTGTCCTATATATACTTTTCGCGTTTGTCTTAATTGGATCGATTTTCATTGGAGAAAAGACCCTGCTCCAGAGAATGCTTGGAAAAGAAATAAATGCCCCAAAAAATTCTTGGAAAAATGTCACCTGGTTATGGGGCGTTGGTTTTTTAGTTATAGCGTTAATTAATGCAATTTATGTAAATTCTGCATTAGTGGCTCGGAGTAACTTTTTAAGTAGTGCAAATATTTCTGGAGAAATAGAACTTCAGGAGGTTAATTGCTCGATATCCCCTTTTTCTGATGCGTGTTTTATTGCCCGACAAACTGAAGATGCATGGGTAAACTTTAAACTTTTTGGTACATTAGGTCTAACTTTTCTACTTTTAATAATTACTTTATTGATGATCTCAAAATACATAAAACCTAAAAACAATGAATAAGACCTGTCTTAACTCTCAGCATATTGAACTTGGTGGAAAAATGGTCGACTTTGGTGGCTGGGAAATGCCACTAAACTATGGCTCACAAATTAATGAGCACCATTGTGTCCGTAACGATGCAGGCATGTTCGATGTCTCCCATATGTGCGTTGTTGACATCAAGGGTAATTCTTCTCAAGATTTTCTTAGATTCTTAATTGCAAATGATGTCAAAAAATTAACTTCTAAAGGTCAAGCTTTATACAGCTGCATGCTTAACGAGAGTGGTGGTGTAATTGATGATCTTATTGCATATTACTTAGATGATGACTTTTATCGTCTAGTTGTTAATGCAGGTACCACTGAAAAAGATTTAGACTGGATATCTAAACAAAGTGAAAAATTTGATGTTTCAATTAATCATAGGACTGATCTCGCAATGATTGCCGTTCAAGGGCCAAATGCCATTTCTAAAACTTATCTAGCAATTCCAGGAACTGAAGATATTTGCAAAAATTTAAAACCTTTTAATGCTGTATCAGTTGGTTCATTATTCATAGCCAGAACCGGATATACCGGAGAAGATGGATTTGAAATTATTCTTCCTGAGAAATCTGCTGAATTTACTTGGAAGATGCTTATAGATACAGGTGTAAAACCTTGTGGACTTGGCTCTAGAGATACTCTCAGACTTGATGCGGGAATGAGTTTATATGGCTCAGAAATGGATGACTCTGTTTCACCTCTTGAGTGTAATTTGAGTTGGACTGTTGATCTCAACGATAAAGATAGAAAATTTATAGGAAAAGAGGCTCTAGAAAGCCTTAGATCCGATGGAGTAGACTATACAGTCTCTGGTTTAATTCTCAAAGATAAAGGCGTTATAAGAGATCATCAAAAAGTGATAACTAATCAAGGTGAGGGCGAAGTAACCTCAGGAAGCTTTTCTCCAACTATAGGAAAATCTATCGCCTTGGCTCGCCTACCTAAAGAGAGTTCTGGTGAGTGTAATATTGAAGTAAGAAATAAGTTACTTTCAGCTAAAATAGTGAAACCTCCATTTGTTAGAAATGGAAAAATCCTTGTTTAATTTTCATCGGAGTACTATCAGAAATGAGCGATATTAGAGACGACAGACAATATACCAAAACCCATGAATGGGTTATGTATAACGAAGATGGCACCTTCACTCTGGGTATTACTGATCATGCTCAGGAGCTTCTTGGCGATATGGTTTTTGTTGAACTTCCAGCATCAGGAGATGAAATTTCAGCTAAAAGTGAATTTTGTATTGTTGAATCTGTCAAAGCAGCAAGTGGTGTCTATGCCCCATCTGATCTTGAAGTAATTGAGGTAAATGAATCCCTTGAAGATGAGCCTGAATTAGTCAATTCAAGTTGTTATGATGATGGTTGGTTGGTTAAGTTCAGGTCTGGTGACTTGGGCGAACTTCTGAGTTATGAGGATTATCAAGAAGTTGTTGATTCTGAGTAATTTAGCTTTAGTCGATTTCTAACCTTCTTACTGAATTTATTATTGAGATTGCGTTTCCAGTTTCATGCCAATCTCCCAATACATAACGAGTGAAATTTTTCTCTCGATGAGTGTTTAATCTATGCGTGTGTCCGTGGATTAGATTAGCGCCTGGGTATTTTTCCATTAATTCCAGAACAGCTTTTGGGTTTACATCCATAATCTCTCTTGATTTATAAGTCTGGGCTTTGATACTTTTTTCTCTCAATTGTCCACTTAACTTAAGACGCATTTTCTTAGAAAGTTTCTGAAAGATAAACTTTGTTAAGGGATTCTGCAGAATAAGCTTAAGTCTTTGGTATCCAATATCGTCCGTACAGAGCTCATCACCGTGCAATAACACATACTGCTTCGAATTGGTCTCAAGTAAGTATGGGCCATAGACTATTTTTACCCCTGTATTTTGCTCAAACCTTTTTCCTATTAAAAAATCTCTATTGCCATGAAGAATATATACGTTGGTTTTTGTACTAAGATTTTTTAAATCATTTGTTAAGTCTTTATGAATATGGATAGATAAGTCATCTCCTAACCAGGTATTAAATAAGTCCCCAAGAATGAAAACCTGGTCATATTTTGGAGCTATGTCAGTACAGAGTTTTTTAAAAAACTTTACAGATGGATTTTCTCCAGCTGTAAGATGACTGTCTGAGAAAATGAGTGTCCTTTCAGGCATTAACTCATTGTGGCTTTTTCGATGATTACTTGTTCATTTGGAACATCTGCATGTCCAGCAGCATTTCCAGTCTGAACTTGACCAATCGTATCCACCACGTCAAAACCATCGACAACTTTTCCAAAAACGCAATAACCCCATCCATCTTGTCCAGGATAATCAAGGAAAGGGTTGTCAACCACATTAATAAAAAACTGTGAGCTTGCAGAGTGGGGAGACATAGTTCTTGCCATAGCAATTGAATATTTAGAATTCTTCAAGCCATTTGCAGCCTCATTTTCAATTTCTGGGTTAGTACTCTTTTGAGACATATCAGGAGTAAAGCCACCTCCTTGAATCATAAAATTCTTTATAACTCTATGAAAAATAGTTCCATCATAAAAGCCCTGTTCTACATATTCAATAAAATTTTTTGAGGTAATTGGAGCCTTTTCATTGTCAAGTTCAATTTGAATGTCACCATAGTTGGTTTTTAATGTAATCATAGTGGTTTTGTGAATAGTCAAAACAGCAATTATACTTTTTTTTGGTTAAAAACAGACTTCCACTATCAATGTCTTTCAAGTATAATTCGATCTTTTGAAAATTTTTGACCGATATGTACGCAGTAATCAAAACTGGTGGCAAACAATACAGAGTCCAAGAGGGTGACAAGCTCAAAGTTGAAAAGCTTGAAACAGAAGTTGGTAAAAAACACACCTTCAACGAAGTAATGATGGTTGGAGAAGGCGATAAAGTAACAATTGGAACTCCTCTTGTTGAAAAAGCCTCAGTAGAGGCTAAAATTGTTGCTCAAGGCAAAGGCAAGAAAGTTAACATCATTAAGTTTCGTCGTAGAAAACATCATCTTAAAAGACAAGGTCACAGACAGCTTTTTACTGAAATCGAAATCGGAAAAATTAAAGCTTAATTTAGGGGAATAGAATGGCTCACAAAAAAGCAGGTGGTAGTACTAATAATGGTAGAGATTCAGTTTCCAAAAGACTTGGCGTAAAACGTTATGGCGGTCAAAGTGTTTTAGCTGGAAATATCCTGGTCAGACAAAGAGGAACAAAATTCCACCCAGGAACAAATGTTCGTAAAGGAAAAGATGACACACTTTTCGCAACTGCTGATGGTAAAGTTGTATTTACTAAAAAGGGTAAATTTAATAGACAGTATATTTCTATCGAAACTGCTTAAGTTTCAATATATATTTTTTTATGAAAAGCGCCCTTTTGGCGCTTTTTTTTTAGAGGAGAGTTAAATGTCATATTCAATTGTTTTTCCAGGACAAGGTTCGCAATCCGTTGGAATGTTGAGTGAACTTGCAGAAAATTTCCAAGTTGTTAAGGAGGTTTTTCAAGAGACAAGCGATACATTAGCTATTGATCTTTGGAAAATGTGTCAGACAGATGGTGACTCCCTTAATCAGACAATCAATACTCAACCGGTAATGTTAGCAGCAGGATATGCAACATATAAAGTTTTAAAAGGAGAAGTTAATCTAAAGCCTGAATCATTTTCTGGACATAGCTTAGGGGAATATACAGCCCTTGTTGCTGCTGATTCAATTGCATTTTCTGATGCCATTAAACTGGTTAGAAAGAGAGCTGAATTGATGCAAGATGCTGTACCTTCTGGTACTGGAGGTATGGCTGCAATCTTGGGTTTATCTGACGATGAAGTCATTAATGTATGCTTGAACTACAAAGGAGAAGGTGTGGTTGAGCCAGTAAATTTCAATTCTCCAGGGCAAGTGGTAGTGGCAGGAAGTAAAAAGGCAGTTGATGAGATATGTGAACTGATGAAAGAGGCTGGAGCAAAAAGAGCAGTTCCCCTCCAAGTAAGTGTTCCTTCTCACTGTTCACTCATGAATACTGCCTCAGATAAATTCGCAGAATTTATCAATGAAACCAATATTCAATTACCTAATATATCTGTTATTCACAATGTAAATGCCTTATCGTCAGATGATATTGATCAAATTAAGCGAAACTTAATTGATCAAATCAAGAAACCTGTTCTTTGGACCAAGACCATTTCCAACATGTCAAAGTTTGGAATAGAAAAAATTATTGAGTGTGGACCTGGAAAGGTTTTAGCGGGTCTTACTCGCAGAATAGATAAAAGTCTTTCAGCAAACGCTATAATTGATAAAAGTTCTTTAGAAGAAACAATCAAGGAGATTTCATAATGGCCAATTTATCAGGAAAAGTTGCTTTAATTACGGGCGCAAGCAGAGGAATTGGTCAAGCAATTTCATTAACTCTTGGAAAAAACGGTGCAACTGTCATTGGAACTGCTACTAGCGAATCAGGCGCTAATGCAATATCAAAAACATTTCACGCAAATAGTATCACAGGAAAAGGATTTGCCTTAAATGTGACTGAAAATGATCAAATAGAAGATCTTATGAAATCCATTAGTGATGAATTTGGATCTATCGACATCCTTGTTAATAATGCCGGTATCACTAGAGATAATTTGTTGATGAGAATGAAAGATGATGAGTGGAATGACATTATGAATACTAACTTAGCATCGGTCTATAAAATGTCAAAAGCTGTTCTTCGTGGCATGATGAAGAAAAAAAGTGGAAGAATCATCTCGATAGCATCCGTAGTTGGTGCAATGGGTAATGCGGGTCAAACCAATTACTCTGCTGCTAAAGCAGGCATTATGGGTTTCACCAAATCTCTTGCTAGAGAGATTGGCCCAAGAGGGATAACTGTCAATGCGATTGCTCCTGGGTTCATTAAAACCGATATGACAGATGCGTTGCCTGAGGAGCAAAAAGAGTTTCTTGCGAATCAAATCCCTTTGGGAAGACTTGGAACAGTTGAAGAGATTGCTGAGTCGGTATTGTTCTTAGCAGGAGAATCAGGAGCATATATTACTGCTCAGACTCTTCATGTGAATGGTGGAATGTATACCGTTTAATTTCGCCTTTCCTTGAAAAAATCTTTCAACATTAAAGAGCAATCTTCTTCCAACACGCCTCCTATTATTTCAGGAGTGTGGTTAAAGCATTCTTGCTCATGAAGGTTAAATGATGAACCGCAAACACCAGACTTAGGGTCATAAGCTCCAAAAACCAATCTTGATATACGCGCATGAACGATTGCTCCATAACACATGGCACATGGCTCAAGAGTGACATACAAGGTTGTGCCTATTAATCGATAATTGCCAACCTTATGTGCTGCATTTCTTAATGCATTTATTTCTGCATGTGAGGTTGGATCATTTTGAGATATTGGCTGATTATGGCCACACGAAACAATCTTATTATCAATAACAATTAACGCGCCTACAGGGACTTCATTAATTGCGGCAGATTTCTTTGCCTCTTTAATTGCATATTCCATCCAAAATCGATCTTTTTGTATCTCAGTCAAGGTAAGTTAGACAGTTAAGTATTTTTGACAATAACCTCTTTGATAACTTGGCATGTTTTTAAAAGGTCAGCTTCAGACAAAGTTGGGTGAATCAAAAACATTAATGACGTTTCTCCAAGTTTTCTAGCATTTGAGAGCCTTTCTTTTGGTCGGAAATCTTTAGAATCAAAAGCAGACTCCAGATATACCTCTGAACAAGTTCCAGCAAAACATGGAACTCCGCTTTCATTGATCTCTAAAAGTATTTTATCTCTTAATTTTTCATTACCTCTAATAAATACATAACACTTGTAAGCTGCATGATTACAGCTGTGATTGCATCCTCCATTGCATGAACCACACTTCATTTTAGGAATTCTTACAATTGATAAATTCTCTATAGCAGAATAAATCTTTAACAAATTTTCTCTTCTTATCTTATTCCATTTATTGATTTTTTTTAATTGATGAATTCCAATTACAGCTTGAATTTCTGTCATACGATAATTAGACCCGAAAGAGGAATGTACCCACCTAAAAGTCTTAGTATCATATTCTTCAT
>Ga0255766_10004687_pt1 | contig 11560 bp, 8 predicted proteins | sample 071ome_23_FD_179966 | JGI IMG/M metagenome (GOLD analysis project Ga0255766, IMG submission 179966) | Coastal salt marsh microbial communities from the Groves Creek Marsh, Skidaway Island, Georgia - 071403BT metaG (version 2) | ecosystem: Environmental > Aquatic > Marine > Intertidal zone > Salt... | reverse complement strand
TGCCAGACTGGCTTCGTCGATTACTACCAGAGTAATACGCTGCTCCGGCTCGACATCTGCAGTGAGCGTCCAGCCCAGCGCGCCGATGCGTTCTTCAAGCGAGCTGAGCGCGGGGGCGAACACCCAGCTGACCAGCACAACCAAGCCAGCAGTCGCCGCCAGTACGCTGAGGCGGGCCAGAGCAGGTGAGCTTTGCAGCAGCTCGGCGAATGATTCTTTGAGGACCCGGAATGTCATGGCGATTACTTGCTGTCCCAAAGTGTGAGACCTGACACTAGGCCATTTTCCAACTGGCGCTCAAATAGATAGCCTGCCTCACTGCCATCAAAACTGACGGCACCGGCAATTTTCTGAGTCGCTTCGAGCGCGCGGAAAAAGCCCCCGTCGAACAGCCGCCCGGTGGCGGAGAAATCCACCTCGCCGGTCAGGGCGTGGTCCAGAGACAGTGAGGTCGCAAAGGTGCTTTCCTGAAAATTTATGTCGAGGCTGCCGTCACGCACCGCCATAGCGACAATGCCTGTTTCGTGGTTGTAGACCGCCTGAGCGCTGCTGAGCTGGAATCCGACGACCCCCAGTTCCCGACTCACATTGCGGGAACCATCCACGGCATCAGCCCGGAATAGCCCGTAATCCAGATCCCCCACGCTTACCGCCCGACCATTGCCAGCCTGATTTCGGGACAGTGCAATGCGGTTCGAATCCGCGGGCGCAGCCCCGTAGTAGCCCCATACCAGCTGCCGCGAGCCGATATCTGCCGCGGTCAGCGCAACCGCAGGCGTAAAGTCTGGCGGAAGCTCGGGCTCAGGCGCCGGCGGCTCCGCAACTGGTGGCACCGGCAGCGCGGCGAGAACCTCGGCGCTTTGAACCACCGGATTGGTGGAGCTCTCCAGCAGCACCTGAGCGCTGCCGGACTGCTCAGAGCCTGCGCTGACTGCGACTTCCGGCGCTGCCGCCGAGGCCCGGGTCACTGCCGGGGCAGGCGCAACATCGACGCTGGCAAGCGCGAGTCTGACTTCTTCCTGCATGAAATCGGGCCGTCGCACATGCTGAGGCGGCAATACCCGAGGCGCGGCTTCATCGGCGGCGAGAGCCGCAAGCTGCAGGGTGTCACCGGTCAGCTCAAGCGCATTGGCCAGGCACGGGCTGAAGGCATCCGCGCGGCAGGCATCCGAATAGGGGGCCATGACGATCGCCCCCTCGTTCACCTGGGCGCGCGTGGTGCCGTCAACTGCACCCACCACAAAATCGGTACCCCGCACGCCGATCGCCGCAATCGGCGTGTTCAGACGAAACCGGTCCCGGGCGGCCTTGGCCGCCTGACCCGAGATGGCGCGGGTCACGCCCTCGGACAGCGAAAATTTGACCGCAGAGCGCTCCGGCTGGCCGGCATCGAAATCGTATCGATCAATACTCAGCCTGCTGTTCGGCCGCACGCTCACCAGCGCGTCATCAACAAATCGGATGTGCACGTGGCCGCTCGAGCGGGTTTCAATCGAATCGCCCACCGCAATCGTCATGCCGCGGGTCACTGCAGAACGCGCTCCGCTGTCCGACAGCCGGGTCGCTTCGCCAAGCACCAGACTGACCTCACCCACGGCGGGAGACTGTTCAGCTGCCGCTGCTGCGGCACAGGCCAGAACCACCACAGCTGTCACGGACAGCAGGCTGCGCAGCGCGGATAAGCCGACCCTGACGGCAGGTAAAAAGCTGAATTTTAACGTGTTTTTCATAATGACTTTGCGTGCTTTAACCCTGACTGCCCGACCGCCTGTGATCCCTGAATCCCTGAATCCCTGATTTTCTGAGCATCCGATTTTATGCACAGATCCTTCTGCGCCGGTGCCGTGGCAGATGACTTTTGCGCACCTACGGCATAATGTAGCGCATGGTAGACAATCCTCTCTGATCACGGAGTGATTTGAATCACAACCGCTCGCGATTTCGAATTTTACCATGACGCATCAGATACTTATAATTCAGTGACTCAGGTAAAACGCACTACGGCAGGCACCGGAAACCCGCGTACGCCTGCTGTCTGAACGTTGCCTGCGCCGAAGCCGACCCTGACATGACAGCCATGGCTGCCCATACGCACCCGGAGGAACCAGAACAAGCCCCATGACGGTGACTCCAGAGCTACTCAGTGCTTTTCCGATACTCAAACCGCTGCCCAGACCCGTGCTTGAGAAACTGGCGGCGCAAAGTGTGCTGAAAAAATTCTCCCGGCGCGGCGTCGTCATGAAATCCGGAGAGCAGGAAGAATATGTCTGCTTCCTGTTCGAGGGGCGCCTGCAGGGGGTTGATTTCACCATCGACGGGCGTGAAGTCGGCCTTTACTTTGTTGAGCCGGGCGAATTTTGCGGGGAACTCGGGCTGTTCGACGGTGGCACACAGCCCGAATACATTATCGCGCTGACCGCTGCGGTCGCGGTGTTCATCCCGTCCTCGGAGCTGCGGGAAATCATGTTGCAAACGCCCCACGTGATCAATGTGCTGGGGGCCAAGCTGGCCGCCAAGGTGCGGCAGCTTACTCATCAACGGTCGCTGCTGGGGCTGCCCAATATCGCACAGCGGGTGTGCTGCCAGCTCTGGATGCTGATCAAAAATGGTCGCGAAGCGGAGGCGAATCGGGCCACCGGGGCCACGATTGCCAACCCGCCCACTCACATGGAAATCGCCATCATGCTCAATGTCAGCCGCGAAACAGTGACCCGGGTATTTCAGAGTTTGCAAAACCGGCAGATAGTAAGACGGGACGGGGCAGCAAAACTCGAGGTCATTGATCTGCCGGCACTGCGACGGCTCGCCAATGGCGAGGAGACGCTGTAGTCACGACAGACCCGACGCAGGGCCGCTACCGCTGCGCATGACTTGAATTCGGGGAACTCGCCCACCATATAACAGCCCGACTGAGAGCAAGACCGATTCCGTGAGGCGACTGGCGCAGCGCACCAGAGACTTCTACAACACGCGAGCAAGAACCCATGGCAGCACAAGATAACGCAGAAGACGAACTCAGACTCGCCCTGCGCGCTTGCAAGCAGTACTTTATCTACGCCGGCCTGTTCAGTGCCGCCGTCAACATGCTGCTGCTGACTCCGATCATCTACATGATCACCGTCTTTGACCGTGTCGTATCCAGCGGCAGCCTGCCCACGCTGGCGATGCTGACGCTGCTCATGGTAAGCCTGCTGCTTGCCATGGGAGGCTTCGAGATAGTGCGATCATTCATCCTGGTGAGTGCCAGCAACAAACTGGAGTCTCTGCTCAGACCCCGCGTTACTGATGCCACCTTCAAACGCTCCCTGCTCACCGGCGGCATGGTGGCCAACGCTCAGCCCGTTCAGGATCTGACCAGTCTTCGTCAGTTTCTGACCGGTAACGGTCTGTTCGCCTTTTTTGATGCACCGTGGTACCCGATCTATATCGGCGTCATGTTCCTGTTCCACCCGTGGTTCGGCATCGCCGGTATTCTTGCCGGCATCCTGATGGTGGTTCTGGCAGTGATTAACGAGCGGGTGACGCACAAGCCTCTGAACGAGGCCAACGGTTACGCTGCAAAAGCAACGAATCAGTTTCAGGGCAGCCTGCGAAATGCTGAGGTAATCGCGGCAATGGGCATGGCGGGTGACGTGCATCGCCGTCAGCAGGCGCTCTACGGAGAAGTGCTCAATAAACAGACTCAGGCCAGCCGGATGGCAGGGCTGCTGGCAGGACTGTCCAAATCCTTGCGGATCATCTCACAATCGTCACTGCTCGGTCTCGGCGCTTATCTGGCGCTGAATCAGGAGATCTCCCCCGGCATGATGATCGGTGGCTCGCTGCTGCTCGGTCGGGCGCTGGCGCCCATCGACATGCTGGTGGGTTCCTGGAAAGGCGTGACCGTGGCCCGGGCGCAGTACGCGCGCCTTAAGGAGCTGCTCGAGAAAATACCCGCCGAGGCCGAGACAATGCGCCTGCCCGCCCCGAAGGGAGCCCTTGCCGCCGAGAGCGTCACGGTATTGCCGCCGGGATCCAAGGTTCCCGTGGTGCGCGGCGTGAGCTTTGCGCTCGAGGCTGGCGAGCTGTTGGGGATTGTTGGCCCCAGCGCTTCCGGCAAATCAACGCTGGCCCGCGCTCTTATGGGTATCTGGCCCGCCAATGCCGGCAAGGTACGACTGGACGGGGCCGATATCGCCAGCTGGGACCGCGGTGAGCTGGGGCCTCATGTCGGCTACCTGCCCCAGGACATTGAACTGTTCGATGGCACTATTGCCGACAACATCTGCCGCTTTCAGGAGGCAGACCCGGAAAAAATTGTGGCAGCCGCCAGTCTCTCGGGCGTCCACGAGATGATCCTGCGCCTGCCACAAGGCTATGACACCATAATCGGAGGCGCGGGCGGCATGCTCTCCGGTGGTCAGAGACAGCGCATCGGCATGGCGCGCGCCGTATTCGGCGACCCGAAATTGCTCATACTGGATGAGCCAAATTCCAATCTTGACGACCAGGGCGAAAAAGAACTGGTCGAGTCTCTGCGCCGGATCAAGGAGCGCGGCTGCACAATTGTTGTCATCACTCACCGCACCATGGTGTTGCAGTGCGTGGATAAGATCCTGGTGATGAAAGAAGGAGCCGCAGCCAACTTTGGGCCGAAAGACCAGGTGCTGGCCAAGTTGCTTCAGCCCACCGCCGTGCCCAAGGCGCCCAATACTCCACTCAGCTCGAAGACACACCCATGAATCTTACCGAAAGCAAGGAAAGCACAAACCCCCTTTCCGAAGTCATCACCAGCATGGAAGGCGCGAAGCGCTATGGCCTGGCGCTCTTTGCCATTGTGTTCGGCGTCTTCGGCCTCTGGGCAGCACTGGCCCCGTTGGATGGCGCCGCCTTTGCGCCAGGGTCGGTGACGGTTAAGTCTTACAAAAAAGCGGTTCAGCATCTGGAAGGCGGGATCGTTTCCGACATTCTGGTTGAGGAAGGGGAGCTGGTGACCACAGGCCAACCGCTGCTGACACTCGATGCAACGCAGGCGGGCGCCTCGCTCGAGGTGGCCAACAGCCAGTACATCGCCCTGAAAGTGCGTGAATCACGTCTGATCGCCGAGCGCGATGGCCTTACTGCGGTGGCCTATCCGCCTGAACTGAGCCGGGCCGATGACAGAGTGCGCGAGGAAATCGCCGCTCAAGATGAAATCTTCAGGGCACGCAAGACTGCTTATGAGGGACGCCAGGACATCCTTGAACAACGCATCAACCAGCTGCAGAGTCAGATCGTCGGCATGGAAGCACTTCGGGAGTCAAAAAACATTCTGGCCGAATCCTTTCTCGAAGAGCTGGAAGATACTCAGACCTTGCTAGCACAAGGTTTTTCGGAAAAGAACCGACTGAGGCAATCACAGCGCAGCTATGCCTCAGCGTCCGGTGAAGCCGCTGAGCTCACTGCGAATATCGCCACCACCGAAGTGCAGATCGGTGAAACTCAGCTGCAGATTCTCCAGCAGGCCAGCGAATTGCAAAATGAAGTGGTCGCAGAACTCAGCGAAGTCCAGACCAGCCTGAAAGACGTCAACGAGCGAATTACGGCCCTGCGTGATGTCGTCAGCAGAACAACCATCGCCGCACCCGATACCGGGGTCGTTACCGGCATGCAGTACCACACGATCGGCGGCGTCATCGGAGCGGGAGCGGTTATCGCCGAAATCGTTCCGGAAAGTGATGAACTGGTGGTCGAGGCCAGTGTGAGCCCGGTCGACATTGACCGGGTCTCGGAGGGGCAGGAGGCGCGTATCCGTTTTTCCACATTCGGCAGTCGGGCCCCGACCATTGATGGAACAGTCCTTAACCTCTCCGCTGACAGCATGGTCAGCGAGATGACCGGCGCACCCTATTACCTGGCCCGGATCGATGTGGACGACACCAGTCTTGAGCAGCTTGACGGGCAGGCGCTGATCCCCGGAATGCCGGCGGAGGTCTATATCAACACCGGTTCAAGAACGCTGCTGCAGTATCTGTTCAAGCCGTTCTCTAACGCCATTGCCCGCAGCTTTAACGAAGACTGACGCCATGCCATCGCCCGCCCTGATTGCTCTGGTTTTTACTGCCGGATTGTTCGCCACGAGCGCCACTGTCATGGCGGCTGAGAACAGATCCGGTCCGGGCGGACTGGCCTCTGGCGAAACGCTGGAAGACTTTTTCAGCGCGGCGATTGACTTCAGTCCGCGCCTGCGAATCGCTGAAGAAGGGCTCAACATCGGTCGTGCCCGCGAACGTCAGGCCGAGGGGCAGCTGCACCCGCAGGTCAGCGCCAATGCCAACCTGACTGATAATCAGCGCAATTCGTTTAACCAGTTCGGCGTTCCCCTGTCGGAGGAATTCGATGGCGAACGCTTTTCTCTGAGGTTTTCTCAGGTCCTGTTCAACTGGCAGGCGTTTGCAGCGCGCAGGCGCGCCACCCAGATCGAGAATCAGCGCGAGGCGGAGTATTTCTACGAGCTTGCCTTTCTGCTCACGGACGTCGCGGCGCGCTATCTTAACGTGCTGCAGGCTCAGGATGCACTGACCTCAATCGCGTCAGAGATTGAAGCGGTGGAAAATCAGCTGAACCAGATTCAGAGCCTGTTCAGTCTGCAGCTGGCCCAGATTACAGATCTGCGTCAGGCCGAAGCCAGCCTGGTCGCGACGCAGGCCGAGCAGCTGCGATTGCAGGCTGAACTGGCCATCGCTCAGGAAGCGCTGCGGGCAGCAAGCGGTATCGAAGTTGGCGTACTGCATGAACTGGGTGAGGAGACCGCCCTGCCCGAGGCAGGTAATGGGATGCAGTACTGGGTAGACGCAGCCACCCGCAACAATCAGCAAATCCGGGCGCGGCGCTTTGCGCTGCAAGCAGCAGAAGAGTCCATCTCGGAGAGTCAGGGCGCCTATATGCCCAGCGTCAATTTCTTCGCTCAGCGCCAGGAATCGAACGTCGGTTTTGATAATCGCTTTCTTGGCGACACTGATAACACCTATATCGGTATCGATGTTTCGATTCCGATTTATGCGGGCGGGACCAACCGTGCTCGGGAGAGTGAAGCCCGCAGCCTGCGCAATATCGCCGAGAGCGAACTGCGACAGACAGAGCTCGACGCCAATGCCAATGTCCGCTCGGCTTTCCTGCAGGTTCAGTCGAACCTGCTTTTAGTAGAAGCGGCCCAGCGGCTGGTGGTTTCCACAAGACTGTCCGCCGAAGCCGCCCAGGAAGGTTTTTTTCTCGGCACCGTGACCAACGTGGATGTGCTCAATGCCCTGCGCGATCAGTATCAGGCGGAGCGGGATCTACAGCGGGCACGCTATACGCAAATCAACTCGCTGCTGCTGCTGAAACGTGAAGCCGGCACCCTGAGCTCGAGCGACCTGCTCGAAATCGGTCGACTGATGGGCCCTCCGGAAGCCTGATCGCGACCGCTGCTTTGAGTCGCCTGCTGCAGCTTTTGCGGGTGCCTTCCCCAGCAAATGTTCCCCCTCACAGCATTCACTGAGCAACTCCCGCTGCCGGACTTTCACCGAAGAGGTCATTCCGAAAAGGTAGGCTGCGCGAACGTCAGTCCACCGGCACGCAGGCGGAAACATGAACGTCACATTCTTTCCCGTGCGAGGTATCGGACGCAACAGAAGCGGTAAATCGAATTTCTAATTCGCGAATTTTGGATATACTGTTCCAGAACGTCGAAGTAAAAATTCATCAAACAACCTGCTGAGTCAGGATCAATCGGGAGACTAACACCATGTCGTCCAGCCAGTTCCCCGCAAAAACCCGCGAGCTCCACAACCATCATTTCGATTCCACGGTCTGGAACGATTTCCAGTTTCGTGAAGATGACATCGTCATTGCCACCTATGGCAAATCAGGCACCACCTGGACACAACAGATTGTTGCACAGCTTTTGTTCAATGGCAGCGCGGATACCGAGGTCGCCAATCTGTCCCCCTGGCTGGACCTCAGAGTGCCGCCCAAGGAAGTGAAACTGGCAGAAGTAGAGGCTCAGACGCACCGGCGCTTCATCAAGACCCACTTGCCCGTGGATGCACTGGTGTTCTCGCCGAAGGTCAAGTATCTCTATATCGCCAGAGACGGGCGTGACGTAGTCTGGAGCCTTTATAACCATCACGCCAACGCCAATCAGGACTGGTATGACGCGCTCAACAATGCCCCCGGCAGAGTCGGCCCGCCGATAGAGCCTCCGCCGGAGTCAGTGGTTGAGTACTTTCGTGAATGGCTGGAAAACGACGGCTATCCATTCTGGTCATTCTGGGACAATCTGCGCAGCTGGTGGGCAGTCAGGGAATTACCCAATGTCATGCTGCTGCACTTTGCCGAGCTGAAGCGCGACATGCCCGGCAATATCAGAAAAATTGCTGATTTTCTCGAAATCGAAGTTGACGAGCAGACCTGGCCGGCCATTCTTGAGCACTGCAGTTTCGACTACATGAAGACCCATGCGTCAAAATCCGCACCTTTGGGGGGAGCTTTCTGGGATGGGGGCGCGCAGACTTTTATCAACAAGGGCACCAATGGCCGCTGGCACGATCTGCTAACGGCAGACGACATTGAAAACTACGAAACGAAGGCCAAGGACATGCTCGGTGAAGCCTGTTGCGAGTGGCTGGCGCAGTCTTAACAGCACCGGATTAGCTGATAGTTAGTCCTGAGCCCCGAGGGCGGAAGGCGGAAGGTGCATCCGCAAAAACACGCTGCCTGATTCACTGGTACAGGTTAATCATGTGGTGGGTCATTTCTCTGAGCGGGATGCCCAGGTCCTTTTCGCTGAACTGGAAGAAACCCTCGGCGTAGCCCACCTCGGGCGCCAGTGACAGAGTGCGGGTCTTGTTCAGCGCAATCACCAGTTCCGGATAATTGTTCTCACTGTTCTGACTGGCATAAACCGCCATGACGGCCTCTTTGCCCGCCTTCTCGGCGGTAATGTCGATGCAGAAGTTGATCGGGTTCTGCACGCTGATCTCATAGGCAATGGCCAGCGGTTTGATCAGGTTTTGCTGATACACCTGCTGCAGCCCCGCCCAGACCGCAAAACCGGCGGCGCGGTGGTCGGGGTGAATCTCCATCGGTCCGGGAAAAAAGACGCTGGCCGGGGCCAGCCCGGTTATGGCTGCGGCAATCCGCTCAGCCAGCCCCTCGCTCTGCTCCAGCCCGCGGTCGGGTTCGGACCAGCACTCCAAGCCTGTCAGTCCCAGCAGCTGCGCAGCCGCTTCCGTTTCCTGCCGGCGGATTTGCACGAGATCCTCCCGCTCACCGCCCAGCGCGCCATCGGTCAGGACAATGACGTGAGTCTCGACCCCCTGCTTGCTGGCTTTCAGCAGACTGCCTCCCATGCCGAAGGTCTCATCATCGGCGTGCGGCGCAAACACCAGCCAGGGGCCGGGCGGCAGCTCGGCCGGCGCAAAGGGCAGGAGTATGTGTTCAGGGTTCAGCGGCATGAGACTCGGGTATGGTTTTCAGGGGTGTGGTATTTCGGGGCTGGTTTTCATGAACCTAGTTTTCAGGCGCCTGGTTTTCAGGGGCCTAGTTTTCAGGAACCTTTTTTAGAACCGTCACCACGAGGGAGTATAAAGGCTCCGTGGCCTGAGGTTTAGCCTTTCCGGCGCGGTTCGTGGTTAAATGCGTCTCCAAGATACCACCGGACAGGCCCGCGCTGGCCGGAATGTAGCGGCCCGACCCAGAACCCCTGAATAGCCCATGTTTTTCACCCTGCTGCGCCAATGGCTGCTCACGCCCGTGACCCACTACCGGTTGTTTCACAACTTCACCCGGCAGGATTTCTTCGGGCAGTTCACCGCCTCCATCGGCGGCTGGCTGTGGCTGTTCCTGACCCCGGTCGTGCACATCATCATCTACGCCTTCGTGTTCAGCTACATCTTTCAGGTGCGCGCGCCGGAAGAATTTGGGCAAACCCGCTTTGTGGTGTTCATGATGATCGGCTATCTGCCCTGGTTCGCCTTCGCCGAGGCGCTCAGCAAATCCACCGGCCTGCTGCTGGAGAAAGCGCCACTGATCACCAAAGTGATGTTTCCGGTTCAGGTGCTACCGGTGGTCGGCACGGCGGTGCCCTACCTGACCCATGCCATCGGCTTCGGCCTGCTGCTGGCCTACCTTGCCACCCAGGGTCTGTTTTCAGCCGCCTGGCTGCTGATTCCGGTGATTTTTGCGCTGCAGTTTCTGTTTACTCTGGGACTGGTGGCCGTGCTGTCTGCCCTGTGTGTGTTTTTACGGGATCTGCAGCAAATCGTGCTGCTCAGCGTCACCATCTGGTTTTTTCTCACGCCGGTGATTTACCCCATCTCGATGATCCGGGATGAGGGAGTCCGGGATCTGTTTCTGCTGAACCCCATGCACAGCTTCATCAACCTGTACCGGGAAATCGTGCTGCTCGGCGAAGTCAGCCTGACTCATCTGTCGATCATCGTGCCCACCGCGCTGGTCAGCTACTGCGTCGGCGGCTGGCTGTTCATGCGCATCCGGCACGCCTTCGGGGATGTACTGTAGATGGACACGCCGCGCATCACCGTCAGCAACCTGCACAAGGACTTCAAAATCTACGACAGTCCGCAGGACCGGCTGTGGGAGATCATCCTGCGCAAACCGCGCCATCAGCTCTACCACGTGCTGTCGGACATTTCCTTTGCCCTGCCGGACGGCAAGAGCCTCGGCATCATCGGCGACAACGGCGCCGGTAAATCGACTTTGCTGAAACTGCTGGTGGGCACCCTGCAGCCAAGCAGCGGCACGGTGCAGCTGAACGGTCAGGTCGCCGCGCTGCTGGAGCTGGGCGCCGGCTTTCATCCCGAATTTACCGGCCGTCGCAACATCTATCTCAACGCCTCACTGCTGGGGGTGCCCGACGACAATATTGCCGAGCTGGAAAAAGACATCATCGAATTTTCCGAGCTGGATTATTTTATTGACCGACCGGTCAAAACCTATTCATCAGGCATGTACGTGCGGCTGGCATTTTCCATTGCCACCATGGTGAGGCCGGATATCTTGGTCATTGATGAAGCGCTGTCGGTGGGCGACATGGCGTTTCAGCGCAAGTGCGTCGAGCGCATGAACCAGTTTCGCGCCGAGCAGAAAACCATGGTGTTCTGCAGCCACTCCATGTTCCACATTCAGGAGCTCTGCGACACTGCCATCTGGATCGACAAGGGCAAGATCAGGGAGATGGGTGACAGCGACAAAGTGGTCGGTCACTACGAGGATTTCTGCAACAACAAGAAATCCTACAACACCATCCGCGATGACCTGCCTGAAGCGCTGGAACAGGCCGAGCAGGAGCAGGACAGCCCGACCCAGGACTGCCGGATCAATTCACTCGCGGTGAAAGACAGCGACGGCAAGGTGCTTGACGAACTGGAAGCGCTGTCCGATGTGACGCTGGAGATGGAGGTCGAAGTGCTGAACGACGTCGACCAGGCCACCTTCGGCTTTGCCCTCATGAAGTCGGCCGAAGAACCCATGGCCTCGTTTTTCACCACCGACGTCGAAGGCGTGGAGAAAGGGCCCTTCAAGAAAGGCGATCGCTTCA
>Ga0255766_10004674_pt1 | contig 11576 bp, 10 predicted proteins | sample 071ome_23_FD_179966 | JGI IMG/M metagenome (GOLD analysis project Ga0255766, IMG submission 179966) | Coastal salt marsh microbial communities from the Groves Creek Marsh, Skidaway Island, Georgia - 071403BT metaG (version 2) | ecosystem: Environmental > Aquatic > Marine > Intertidal zone >... | reverse complement strand
GTGCCCTCGTGCCCGATCGTCAGATTGAGGTCGTGAGCGAGCCACCACCTCGGCCTCTGACAACGCAAAATCACTCTCATCGCCGCGGTCTATCCAGTCCATGAGGGCTGCATGGTAGGTCTCTGGATCACTTTGGATCTGTGAGGCCTCAACCATGATCTGCTGCATTCTTTCGGGCAGTGCATCCAGTCCCGTGGGGGGAGGCGCCGCATCACCGGGCACGGGTGGTGGCGGTGCGGATTCAGCGGGCCTGACAATGACGCCTTGCTCATTGATCCAAATGGCCTGCGGAATATTCACCACACCAAACAAATTCGCCATCTGGTGGTGCGTGTCAATCAACGCGGGATGTTTTGCGCCTGAGGCTTGAATCGCTGGTGCACAGCCCTCGGCGCCAAGGGTATCAAGCCCTACCGTAATTAACTCTGCACCTTTGGCGTGAATCGTTTCTCTGAGTGCCTGCCACACGGACAGGTGATTAGCGCAGCCTCAGTAAGGCGCCCAGGCATAGAGCACCACCTTTTGTCCTAGGAAATGCGACAGGCGGACGATGTTCCCGTCTAGATCGGGTAGCGCCAGGTCCGGCGCCTTAGCACTCGCTAAGGCATGCCCAGCAATCACACTTGGGCCTAAGGCCTTTAGACCAAGCGCAGGTTCCTCAACCAGCGGCATGTGCAGTGCTTGGGCGAGGGCGTGCACTTCATAGCCCGCATCAGTTTCGTCGATTGAGAGCGGAAGGCACCAATCCCCCTGGCACGCGCCCTCAGGTTTGATTTCCCATCCGGTGTGCGCTTGGATGTCAGCTTTTGAGAGATGCGTGGTGTCGGTGAGCATGGCTGTATCTCATTGATTAGACGAAGCAGTTAGGCGCAGTGTCATTGCATCGAGCAACAAAGACTCAGGTCGACGTAGGGCCTAAGTGCTGAACGCCTTCAAGGGCGCGTCAGCCCAAATGAATCCCAGCGGCGTCGCTTTAGCCTTGCAGCAGCGAGGAAGATCTCGCGCAATGCCTAAGTAACCTCAAAGGATATTCTTTGTTTTAGAACCTGATTACAAGTCTCTGAGGGAGTGATTGTTCGTCGGCCTTTATGCAGCGCGATCACCTGACCTGTCAGCTGCCTTACCGAAAACACTCCGGCTTTGCCTGAGGCTGTGCTACCTTTTGGTCACTGAGTGCGAATCGGCGGTAGATCATGAAGTTAGTTTTGAAAGTCTTGGCATTGGCTGTGGTGATCGTGTTGGTGGTCCTCCTCGCCAGTACACGGCTGGACGGTCCAAGGGGGTTATTGGCTGGCGGGGCCTTTCAATCCGGAGAGCGCATGGCATCACCTTCGTCATGGCAATTTCTAGAGGGCCAAGACACCTTAGAGTTCCAAACTGAAGCGCCAGAGCGCTCGAGAACGGTCTGGCTCGTTGTCCACGAGGGTCGACTGTTCTTAGTGAGTGGCTATATGAACACGCTCCTTGGCAAGGTTTGGAAGCACTGGCCTTTTCAAATTCAAGAGAATCCAAATATCCTGATTAGAGATCAAGGCAAGATTTACGAACAGCAGCTCACGCGTATTGTAAGCGGGCAGATGGCCGCTGACGTCATGAGGAAATTCGGTAAAAAATATGGTCTCGCTGACGTGTCGACGTCCGATGAAAGCTTGCTTGCGATGCTTGCTGCGGGCGATGCGTGGTTGTTTGAGGTGGTGTCCCGGTAGGGGTGGCCTAAGGTAGAAAGGGGCCTCAGTCCGGCACTCTTCGCCGCGCCGAGAGTACCAGAAGTTAGAAGGGAACAACCATCATGAGTCAGCAATCAGAGCCGGTAACCGCCGCGGAAAATGCTGCTGAGCAAACTTATTCGAAAGCCTATTTGCGGTATGCCTTAGGGCTCTTTCTCCTTGTCTATATCGTCAATTTTATTGACCGGCAGATCTTCTCAATCCTGATTGAGCCGATCAAAGCCGAGATCGAACTCAGCGACACCCAACTGGGCTTGCTCGGCGGCATCGCGTTTGCACTGTTTTACACCTTCGCAGGGATTCCCATCGCGCGTTGGGCTGACGTCGGTACGAGAAAAAATATTGTGGCGCTTGCGGTGCTGATTTGGAGCGCCATGACCATGTTCACCAGTACCGCGAAATCCTTCGGCGGTCTTTTAATTGCTCGAATTGGCGTTGGCGTCGGTGAAGCGGGTTGCTCACCGCCCATCCATTCCATGATCTCAGACTACTTTCCGGAATCGAAGCGAGCCACTGCACTCGCGACGTATGCCCTTGGTATTCCGATTGGAGGAGCCATCGGCACACTGGCAGGCGGTTGGATTGGTGAATACTTCGGCTGGCGAAATGCCTTCCTAGTGGTTGGCCTGCCGGGCATCTTTCTCGCTGCGGTGGTTTTTTTCACCATTCGTGAGCCTAAACGTGGGCTGCAGGTGGCAAGCGTCAAAGTCGAGAGCGTAGCAGAGAGTTATACCCTTAAGGAGACGATCCGTTTCATGTGGTCGCTCAAATCGTTTAGGAATCTATCTTTCGCAGGGGCGCTGCATGCATTTGTGGGTTATGGCGTGGGGCTTTTTCTGCCATCGTTTTTTATGCGCATCCACGGCTATGGCCTAGCCGAGACGTCGACTTACCTTTTTCTGATCGGTCTGACCGGCATCATCGGGACCTATCTTGGTGGGTATTTGGGCGATCGGTTCGGCCAAAATGACAAGCGTTGGTACATGTTTATACCTGGCGCGGCGACGCTGATTTCAGTGCCATTCGCAGCGCTTTTCTACTCGACGGGTGACCCAGTGCTAGCGCTCTTCTTGGCGATTCCAGGTGCAATCTTGGGTCCCATGTATCTAGGCCCAACCTTCGGCATGACGCAGACGCTCGTGCCGCCGGCGATGCGGGCCACGGCATCCGCACTGATGCTCTTTGTCTTGAATTTGATCGGCCTCGGCTTGGGTCCTGTTGCCGCAGGCGTATTGAGTGATCTCCTGAAGCCTGAATACGGTGTGGAGTCGATTCGCTACTCGCTTTTCATTTTGGCTGTGGGTGGCAATTTGTGGTCAGCGCTGCACTACTACTTCGCATCCAAAACCTTAAGAGAAGATCTGAAGCGCCAGGCAGACCTCTAGTGGCTTCGATCCCATGATAGCCAAAGATCGTTTACTGCCCGATGCTTCAAACAGACCGCTTACAATCGGGGTCGGCGCATCGGTTGCGTTCTTTGGATTGTATTTTCTGACCGCTTCGTGGATCGGTTGGCAAAATCCGGCGCCATGGGAGTCCGCCATTGGCGAGGCTTCGCGTTGGTGTGAACGGGTGGCACCGGGCGCTTTTCGCGAGCCCGTCAATGCGCTCAGTAATGTTGGGTTCATGGTCGCTGGCCTCTGGATGCTCTGGGTGCTGGGTCGCGATGAGCAACAGGGTCGGACTCGAGCAGGACTGATCGGTTTTTCGCCAACTGCCTTGGTTTACGCCGGTGCTGCTTGGTTTCTTGGTCCTGGCTCACTCATGATGCATGGCACCCATGCGGCCTGGGGTGGCTGGCTCGATAACCTCAGCATGGTGATGTACATCCTGATTCCCTGGCTGTTGAATCTGTCTCAAATGGGCCGGTGGACGGTTTCTCGTTTTCTCTGGATCTACGCCGCCATCGTCGTTGCTTACGCCGTGCTTCGAGGCGCCTTTGGTTGGGGCCTCGGGATTGGTCTGGATCTTTTCGGGCTTTCCATCGGGCTTTGGGTCATCACCGAGTCGCTGTATCGATTTTGGTCTCCTATGTTCAGGTGGTTGTCTGGGTTCGTCGGGTTTTTAGTGGCGTCAATCTTCGGCACAACCCCGCTTGAGATGTGGGCAGACCCTGGGAAGTATTGGTGGGTTGTCCTTTTCTGGTTGCCAGCACTCATTGCTCGGGAGGCGCCCGTTCGAAGTCGCGCCTACTGGCCTTGGTTCTTTTTCGGCGTGGCTTTCTATCTATCGGCCTCGGTGATTTGGCAAACGGGTAAACCCTCGCATGCTTGGTGTGACCCGGACAGTTTGATTCAAGCGCACGGCATTTGGCACCTCATGACCGCTGTGGCAACAGTGTGCTTTTTTGTCTTTCTCCGAACGGAACGCGTGAAGTCGTCCGCTTGAGATCAGCAGAGTGGGAGGGGCTCTCTCCAAAAGTTGACAATAAACCAGTTCGGAAAACGGAGATGGCCGATCAGAAATTAGAAGTCAGTAAATAAGAGAGTCGTAAGATTCACGAGGCACTTGACCTAAGAGGGCATAGGAAAAAATGGGCGTGGGCCAACGCTCGCGTTGGCTCTCGGACCTGAACCTTCCGCAGTGAACGCTGGGCCGAACGGTCGGTTCAAAAATGACCTACTTCGATGTTTCAGTTTTCTGCACTACGTCTGATTGACGTCGCTTCCACTCAAGGCCGGAAAGATCTTGTGCTTGAGCATCAGATGGAAACGAAGACGCACGAACGCTTAGGATGGAGCAGCGGGGCGCGCGCTCAGAGCCTCTCAGCCTCGCGTTTTTGAGAAGCGATCCGACGCTTTAAGGGAAGGTAGAAGGGCGTACGCCTTGCTAAACCAGAGAGTTAATGCGGCGCTTCACCCTGGCGAGCGATGTTCGCAACATCTTCTTGGCTCATCCGCCGCACTTGGCCACAAAATTCGCACCCGATTTCGATTGTTGGTTGCTCTTCGAACATGGCAGTGAGCTCAGTTTCGCCCAGCGCGATGAGTGCGTTTGCCATGCGCTCGCTTGAGCAAGTGCACGCGAACACGGGGCCCTTTTCTTCAAACAAGGTGATGGGTTCGGTGCCGAATAGGCGGCGCAGCAGCTGTTCGGGCTCGAGCTGATCCAGTTCTTCTGGCGTCACCGTGCTCGCCAGCGTCGTGAAATGTGTCCATTGGCCGTCGCGTTGTGATCGATCCGTCACCCGCTGAGGGGGCAGTTGCTGCAGCAGCATCCCGAATGCTTGTCGGCCATCACAATGCAAGAATAAAAGCGTGCCCAGCTGATCGGATTGTCCAAAGTAAAACTCGAGGCAGCCGGAAAGTTTCTTTGCTTCGATCGGGACGAGGCTCTGATAGCGCTCACCTTGCAAAGGCTCAATGGTGACGACCATGGTGCCACCCGCGAGAAGCACCTGAAGGTCAAGCTCACTCTCCGCCTCGGCAGTCGCCTGGCTGATTGGTTGATTGACGCGCAGCACACCTCGAATACCGCGATCACTGGTTGCCTCCGCCGCAATAAGTGATAGCGCGGCCTGACTCCGTGCTTGGAGAATCAAGCGACCATCAAATTTGATGGTCTCGGCAAGGAGTAATGAGGCCGTCAGGAATTCACCCAAGAGCCCTTTGAGGAGGGGGGAGTAATCGTGGGCGGCGAGGCTTTTCTCAAGGGATTGGTCCAGACGAATCAGATGCCCGCGAACGTCGGCAGATTCAAACAAGAATCGATAATTGCTGTCGGCCTTCATAGCGCCCCCGGTGAAGAGCGCGCCAGTATAGCGGATCTGAAGCGCCCAACGTCCTGCCCTCAGTCGTTAGGTGCCCACTTCTCGGCTCCGATGGGTTTGCGCGAAGTGAAAAGGCGCGAGGCAACGCAGAGAAGTAGGGCATTTGGAGTACTTGCGGCGGGTGTCCGAGGTGGAGCCGAGCGCATGCCGCGCACGTGGGCCGTTCGGTTCGATTCAGGGGTTTCGATGGAAGAGGCCTTTAGGCGGCGCGGCCTCCTCGCCGAGGGTCAGCTCGTACTGCGCGCCTCGAGTTGTTGAAGATTGGCCTCGTGGCCTTCTCGATTGATGCGGTAAAGGCTCAGGATCGATAGCGCCACCACATAGAACACCAAAATCACTGGGATGTAATAGATGGCAAGCGAATCCACAGTGGCGGCCGGAACTTCGCCCGGCTTTGCGCCTGTCGGGAATTGAATGATTGCTAGGATCTGGCCAGCAACCACCACGCCCAAGCCATTCACAGCCTTCTGCGCGAAGCTGTTGGCCGCGAAAAAGATGCCTTCAGAGCGGCGACCGGTTTTGATCTCACTGTCTTCGACGACATCCGCAATCATTGCTGAAACTAAGGCCGAGGCTGCGATGATGAGAGTCACTTCAACGGTGTTGAAAACGATCAAAGTCCAGAACAAGGCGTCGGTGCCATTCTCCGGGAACAAATCGAAGAGCCGCAAAACGAAGGGGAGCGGCGCGCAAAGGAAAGACAGCCCCAAGATGGTCATGCCGCCCACTTTTTTCCCAAGTCGCTTTGACACCCAAGGCGCCAACTGCAAAGCCAACAGTGCCGATAGGAAATAAGGCAAATTTAAATAACCAATTTGGGTGCTGGTCAGTTCCCAAAAGTGCCGGGTAAAGTAAATGCTGAGCGAGGTGGCAACCCCCGAGGCGACGGCCATAAAAAGTGCGGAGATAAAAAGCGCGAAGAACGAACGGTTGGAGAGTGTCTCTTTCAGTTCTCGCGCGGTTTTTCTCAAATCGAAGCCTGTGCTAGCAGGCGGCTGTCGCAAATAGGGAATGTGCCGATGCGTACCGATCGTCGAAATATAGATCGACAAGAAGATGATGATGGACGCCGTCAGGCCATAGTTCTGCCAGCCCTCAACGTACTCAAGTCCGCCTTTCTCCTCCGGTAAGAAGACCAGGTAGTTCAGCACCGCCATCGTGAGTCCACCCCACCAGGCGAAGAAATAACGGAAACTCATCAAATCGGTGCGCTGGTCGTAGTCGGGTGTGAGCTCGGCAACCAGCGCCGTGGCGGGGATTTCATAAAACGTAATCAAGGTCCGGATAAGCACGCTCATGACCACGAAATAAAGGAACAAGTCGCCTTCGTCGAGCGTGGGGGGTGCCCAGAGAAAATAGTAAGCAATGGCAACGGGGATGCCAGAGGCATACATCAGCGGGTGGCGCCGGCCCCAGCGTGATCGCAGGTTGTCGGAGAAGTAGCCTACGAGGGGATCTGAAACCGCATCGAAGATGAGTGCGATCAAGATGCCCAGGGAGACCAGGTCTGCTCGCAAACCGATGACCTGGCTATAGTAGAATAGCAATAAGTAGTTGAAGCCATTCGCCTTGGCGCCGTTGGCCACGGCACCAAATCCATAAAAAAGTTTCGTCGAAAAGTCGATGCGCGCGCCGGATTGATTCATAGGGAGACTTTTGCTGAGTGGAGTAATACCCGTTCGCTAGGGCAATTAGGCCCGCAAAGGGCATCGGCCGAGGATCATACGAGGTTTTCGAGCGGCTCACTACCCAATGGTTCAGTTGAATCCCAGTTGGGAGCCGCCCACAGGCCTCGCCGGCTTTGTCGAGGCGGAGAGGAAAGTTCCGAGCGAGTCGGCTTGAGTCAGGCTGAGCGCTGCTCTTTCCGCCTAGAATAAATGCACGAGTCGCCAACGTGCCGGTTTGAACAAGGGATTGTTAGCAAGTCACAGAAAGAAGAGCGCGTTCGTATTTGGGCGGTGGGCCACCGCGATTGCGTTGAATGCTCGCCTGACCCCTTAGCGGTGATTGGGTGGCCAGCGTGCATAGGCACGGTCGGTTCGAGCGTGACTAGCGACATCGATCACCGTGACAGCCGATGAGCAGGCACAGAACGCGGGTGTGGATCTCGAGAGGACGCAACGGTTGGGAAAATCCCAGCGCCCAGCGGATTGAGGAGAAGAGTGATGACGGACAGGAAGCCATTGAATCGATTTAGCGCAGGTTTGAGCGTGAGGTCTGGGCTCGTTTTCGTGTGCCTTCTTGGCATCACGGGATGGTCTTTCTCAGCGCACGCCATCGTGGATGTGCACGAGCAGTACTTCGCCTCGCCGGATTCGAGTCGGCTTTCCAGCTGGTCTTTTGATGTGTCGGGCGCGACCGGCAATGATGACCGCCAAGCGATTTCGGTTGAGACGCATAACCTACTGCGGCGTGAGCGCAGTACCTGGATGCTGGTGGCGAACTACGCCAAGGCAGAGTCCAACGATTTAGAAACGGAAGACAACCAATTTGCCCATTTGCGCTATGTGCAGAAGTTCGAGGGCGGTCAGGGCGTTGAAGTATTCGCACAAGTGCAGAGGAACCGATTCCAGAAGCTCGCGTCACGGCAGTTGTTAGGGGGCGGTTATCGGTGGGATCGAAGCACGGCCCTTGGCCCGAGGCGGTTGTTCGGCATTGGGCTGTTCCATGAGCAAGAGGAACTGGTGGCGCTCGCCGAGAAAGAGAAGGTTTGGCGCGGCAACCTCTACGCCACATTCAACGTGCCGCTCGACTTGGCGCGCGGCTCAAGTCTGAATTTTTCAGCCTACGTGCAGCCGGATATCGAGAATTTTGCTGATCTCCGCAGTATTGCGGTGGCGAAATTCGTGGTGCAATTGACGGATCGCCTAAGTATCGACTTTACCTTGGCCTACGATCACGACAGCAAGCCCGCGTTTGGTGTTGATGCGCAGAATTTCCGATATTCCTCAGGGCCAACGTATATCTTCAAAGATTAACTGGCTTCCGCGTCTTTTCATCAGTTTGTTCTTTCTCAGGTCACTGCGTGTTTTTCTTTCTTTTTCTGCAATGAGACGAGTGGAAAGTATTCTAAAGAGCGCTCTTCACCTATCTTTGGCCGGGGTGCCGAATTAGAGAACTCGAGCTTTGGTAGATAGGTGTTGGGCGACAGATACCCCAGACTTTCGTGTCGTCTTTCATCGTTATGAACGACTCTCACAATGGGCCTGTTTGTGCACTTGACTGAGAGATTCTTGCATTGCAATTAGTTATCAAAGAACGATTACTGGTATGCAGATAAAGCAAATGGTGAGGGAAAATCAGATGTAATTTGACAGGCCTAGGTGAGATGTCGCTCGTCCGTTACTGAATCCTGAAACCCAAAAATGTTGATCTTGCTATGCTCATGCCTCGTTTTCCTGATTGCCTTTCTGCTTATCTCTTCGAAACCTTGGGAGGCGAAAACTTTCTTTCTAGGCATCTGACTGAAACCCAGGTAGTGGTCTTTGCAAAGGTTAAGCGGCCTGCTAATTCTTGTCCTTAAGCAAGAGTAACAGCAGTGCTTTTGGGGTCAATATTCAGGAATTGGCGGACAGATAAACTAGAGATCCAATTGTCTACAGTGGGCGATCAACGACGCCAGGTTTTAAGGTGGTTCCTCGGTCTCCGCTCCATCCTCATCAAGGTTCTCCGATCTGAGGAAGTTTAGAACTCTAAGCGCTGGGAACAGATCTAACGATCCGGTAATTTCATCGCTTAATTTGTCTGCCAGTTCAACAACTTGGTTGGATGTTAATCGCGCCATCTGATATCTGGCCCCAAGTTCGAAGAAGTTGTTGGTGTACTTAGGAGGCAGATAAACGCAAACAACGCCGCCGATAGTTTTTACATTTTTGAAGGGGCTCGAGAGCATTTTTAGCTCCGAAACATTCTTTCCAGAATTCTGCAATTCTTCTGTTTTCTTTGCGCCCTCAATGAACGTGGTGTCGATGAAGGCGGTCAGTCTTGCCCCCATCAACGCCTTAACTTTTCTTAATTCTCTGGGATCGGCTTTTAGTTTCGGGAGATCCACGTAGAACGCTTTAGCTTTTTTCTGCTCGTTCTTCTCTTTAAATCCCTTTAGAAGGTCCATACGTCCCCCCCTGGGGCCTATCTGTCAGATCTGTTTTCTACTTTCTTCCTGAGAAGCGCAGCTGTTTCGCTAAGTATTTGGCTGACTCTAGACTCAGACACGTCAATTATCGCAGCAATTTCCTTCAAGTTTAACTCTTCAGCATAATACAGTGAAAGAACGAGTTGCGTTCTCTCCGGAAGAGTCGCTACCGAGTCTTTAAGAATTGAAAGAAGCTCTGCTCGCTGAAGTTCAGATTCAGGAGAATCCTCGAACCAGTCGTCTGGCAACTGCGTGTCGTCGTTGAGTTCAGTGCCTACCGAATCTGCGCCAGCTACAACTACACGCTCTTTTTCGAATGTTTCAAGATCTTTTCCAAGATAGGTTGCGACTTCTTTACTGGAGGGTTGACGCCCGTATCTTATTGTTAGTTTCTCAATCGCTGCAGAATGTTCACGTTTGAACATGATGGTGGTGCGGGTTGTTTGCGACATCCGCCGGACGTCGTCGAGCATGGCGCCTCTAATTCTGGTCTTCGAGTACTGTTCCAAAGACGTATTCCTGGATTCATCAAACGAGTCTATGGCTTGTATGAGGCCCTCGAGACCAGACTGAATAAGGTCATCTAAATCTACGTTGGAAGGTAGACGACCCTTTAGGTGAATTGCTGTCCTTTTCACCAGACCCAAAAGCTCAGGGCTGATAGATGCGGAGCGTGAATCGGGATAACCACCATTGGAGCCAATTTTTGGAATTTTGCTGCTCAAAAAGTGGCCCTCGGTTTATTACGAGATTGTGCGAACCTAAACGTTCTTTGAACGGGAGAGAAGTTCTTCACTTATTTGCTCGATGTTAACCCATGCTCGTGAGTTGGGAAACGCCTCGCTCAGTAATTGGCGTTTTCTTACCGCTATTTTTACGCTTTCATCTAAAGTAACGGAACCCAAGTGTTCAACAGGCACACTTAGAAAGGACATGCAGAGGTTGTTCATCTGCTTAAAAAAGGCGATTCCCGCCTGAAGAGAGGGCACCTGGTTAGGTATTAAGAATGTGTGTGTTAGATTATTTGTTCTGCTTAGGAGTTTCAGAACACCGTAGGAATCGGCGATTGAGGAGGGCTCATCTAGGAAAATCACCAATTTTATTTTGCTAAGCCGAACTAAAAGCATTGTCTGATCAGATATGCCGGCAGCAACATCGAAAATGATAAGGTGGTCCTGGAAGGTGTCGCTAATATCCCGAAAAAGGCTATTGATCGTCTCTAAGCTCAAGTTCGCCAGTCGGGAGTCGCCAGATGATCCAGGTAAAAGGAAGAAGTTGGGCCTGATTTCAATTACAACAGACCCTAGCAAAACGTTTCCAGAGAGGTAATCGGACACGGTAAGGGAGGGCGATATTCCCGCTATTAGCTGAGCATTTGCTAGACCCATATCAGCATCTACTAGCAAGACTTTTTGGCCAGTTTTGCTTATTGCATGTGCAAGGTGGACAGCCGAAAAAGTCTTTCCGACGCCGCCTTTACCGCTACACACAGCTATAGTTAATCCCAATTTCTGCTCCGGAGATGAGTGATTTGTACGGTTTCAACGTTGAATAAGGATGAAGCCGATCGCTGTTTCTGCCTAATTTCCGAGGGTAGCCTACCTTATCTCTGCTTCGCTAGCAGCGAGTTTAGAGTCGAGTTAACGTCTCAACACCGAAGTTCTTGAAAAGTTCAAAGATTAACTGAGATTGGTCGTCATCTGTAACTAAAGAGTAGTGTTCATCTGCTATTGACCAGAGTGGGTTATTTCGATCTTGGTAATTCGAGATCATCGATAGATCCGCTTCAACGATCGTGAGTTGCTCTTCTTTATTCGTGATAATTACATCCCAATCCTGCCGTTGAGAATTCACGTACGTCAAGTTGACATTATGTTCGGCCGCTATCTCTGCCAAATGAGGGTCGCAAAAACTATAAAGGTGGGGAAGCCTTACTAAATTAATGGTG
>Ga0255766_10004663_pt1 | contig 11590 bp, 10 predicted proteins | sample 071ome_23_FD_179966 | JGI IMG/M metagenome (GOLD analysis project Ga0255766, IMG submission 179966) | Coastal salt marsh microbial communities from the Groves Creek Marsh, Skidaway Island, Georgia - 071403BT metaG (version 2) | ecosystem: Environmental > Aquatic > Marine > Intertidal zone >... | reverse complement strand
TTTTCCAGCATCTTGCTCCAAGTGTAGCCGCTCAATTCCAACTTCTTTGGTGCCGTAAGGCATATCAAGAATTACTTTTCCCTCACCTACTATTGGGTGTTTAAATTGAGATATTTGATAACCCTGTGGTAAGTCAGCATAAAAATAGTTTTTTCTATCAAATTTAGAAAAGGTATTAATTTTTGCGTTTAGTCCAAGACCTGTTTTAACCGCTTGTTCTATGCAAAATTTATTAATAACAGGCAACATTCCAGGCATCGCGGCATCCACTAAACTTACTTGTGAATTTGGCTCGGCACCAAATTGAGTTGCTGATGCAGAAAACAATTTGGCTTTGGACAAAACTTGAGCATGCACTTCGAGACCAATCACAACTTCATAATCACCCTTCTCGCCTTTTAAATAATAATCAAATTGTTTTTCTGACATCAAATCCACCAATCCTTATAATTGGGTTTAAAATTAATATTTTGCTCTATAGCATATGCATTGTTTAATATTGTTTGCTCATCAAATGATTTTCCAATTAGTTGCAAACCAAGGGGTAAATTTTTTTGATCATAACCTGCAGGAAAAGAAATTGCTGGTAATCCTGCTAAATTGACAGGAACTGTAAATACATCGTTTAAATACATTGAAATTGGATCGTCATCGTTTTTTCCTATTGCAAAAGCTGAAGATGGTGTGGTTGGAGTCAAAATAGTATCAACTTCTTTAAAAGCTTCATCGAAATCATTCTTAATAAGTCTTCTGACTTTTAGAGCTTTTAAATAATATGCATCATAATAACCTGAGGACAAAACATAAGTTCCAATTAAAATTCTTCTTTTAACCTCGTCTCCAAAGCCTTGGGCTCTAGTATTTTCGTACATTTCAATCAAATCTTTACCTTCAGCTCTAAAACCATATTTAACACCATCATATCTTGCTAAATTTGAAGAAGCTTCTGCAGGAGCAATAATGTAATAAGCTGGAAGAGCATATTTAGTATGAGGGAGGGAAATCTCTTTAATTTCACAACCTAAAGATTTAGAAATCTCAATTCCTTTATCCCAAAGATCTAATATTTCTTTTGGCATACCGTCTACTTTGTATTCTTTTGGAATACCTATTTTTAAACCTTTGATATCTTTTGTTAATTTGCTGGAAAATGGTTCAACATTTTTTTTTGCAGAAGTTGAATCTTTTTCATCATGACCGGATATCACTTCCATCATTAATGCAGAATCTTTTACATCTTTAGTCATCGGGCCTGCTTGATCTAATGATGATGCAAAAGCAACAATTCCCCATCTAGAGCATCTGCCGTAAGTTGGTTTTAAACCTACAATACCTGTGAAAGATGCTGGCTGTCTAATAGAGCCGCCAGTATCAGTTCCAACTGTAGCTGAAGTTAAATTTGCAGCAACGGATGAAGAGCAGCCTCCTGAAGAACCACCGGGAACTAGTTCTTCATCGTTTCTATATGGATTAATAACATTTCCAAAATAACTGGTTTCATTTGATGACCCCATTGCATACTCATCACAATTTAGTTTTCCTAATAAATTGGCACCTTCATTCCACAATTTTTCTGTTACAGTCGATTCATATTGTGGCTTAAACCCCTTTAACATTTTGCTTGATGCAGTTGTTTGAACTCCATTTGTGCAGAATAAATCTTTAACCGCAATAGGTGCTCCAAATAATTTTTTATCAGGATTAAAACTTTGATCTAAATCTTTTGCTTTTTTAAGAGCGATATCAAATGTTTCTTCAACATAACAATTTAATTTTTTTGATTTAGAAGAGCGCTCAACATATGATTTTGTAGCCTCCTCACAAGAAATTTCTTTTGATTTAATTTTGTTTACAAGCTCAAATAGTGACAGCTGATATATTTCGCTCATTACTCAATGACCTTTGGAACAACGTAAAAGTCCTCATTTTCAGATGGTGAATTAATTAAAATATCTTTTTTTTTGTTTACTACTTTCACCTCATCCTCTCTTTTAATTAACTCTTGATTAACAGTCGATGCTAAAGGCTCAACATTATCAATGTTTACCTCGTTTAATTGTTCTACAAATTTTAATATTGAATTTAAATCTTTAATCATATTCTCTTCAAATTTTTCGTTTGAAGCTATTCTTGAAAGTTTTGAAATCTTTTTAACTGTATCTTTGGTAATTGACATTGGACTTTATTAAAATTTGCGGTAAATTATCACTTTAATGGAAACTATCAACCTTTGCGATAACTCAGGCTTTCACGAAAAGGTTGGAACAAATTCTCGAATTTTAGGAATTGACCCTGGTAAAAAAAATATTGGAATATCCATTAGTGATCCAAGTCAAAAAATTGCCACTCCTTTAAAAACAATAGAGATGAAAAAATTTAAAAAATTTATTGAGCAACTCAATAGAGTCATTTTAGATTATGAAGTTAAAGGCATTGTCATTGGCAATCCAGTTAATATGGATGGTAGCCTTGGACCTAGATCGCAATCCGCTAAAGATTTTGCACAAAATATTACAAAGATTACAAAAATACCTATAACCCTTTGGGACGAAAGACTCTCTAGTGAAGGAGCATTCAAACTAATGGGGGATTTAAATATTAATTCATCAAAAAAAAGTGAAAAACTAGATCAACATGCAGCTGCATTCATTTTACAAGGCTACTTAGATTTTCTTAATAAATAACTTGCCTATTTAATAAAATGGCCATATAGGACTGGTTTTAATGGCTTTATTCAAAACCAAACAAGCTGTTAAATATGAGAAGAAGCACCTATTAGGTATTCAAGATTTATCTATTCCAGAAATTGTTCATATCCTTAACGAAAGCCAATCGTTCGTCGAACTTAATCGTAAGGAAAATAAAAAGTTAGGCCTTTTAAAAGGTAAAACCCAAATTAACTTATTCTTCGAAAGCTCTACAAGAACACTCTCATCATTTGAATTAGCGGGTAAGCGTTTAGGTGCGGATGTTATGAATATGAATGTTTCAAATTCAGCAATTAAAAAAGGGGAAACTCTAATTGATACGGCAATGACACTTAACGCAATGCATCCAGATATTTTAGTTATAAGGCACGGTGACTCAGGTGCAGCAAATCTTTTATCAAGAAAAGTGAATTGCTCAGTCATTAATGCAGGAGATGGTTGGAGAGAGCACCCTACCCAAGCATTACTTGATGCAATGACGATTAAGATGAAAATTGGAAAGATTGAAGGTTTAAAAATAGCAATATGTGGTGACATAATGCATTCAAGAGTTGCTAGATCTAATATTTATCTTCTAACTATGATGGGAGCAGAAGTTAGAGTTATAGCGCCAAGTACTTTGATGCCAAAAGAAATCGGTCAATTTGGCGTTAAAGTTTTTACAAATATGGAAGATGGCTTGAAAGACGTTGATATCATTATGATGCTTAGAATGCAGTTAGAGAGAATGGACGGATCTTATATTCCATCTACTAGAGAATATTATGAATTTTTTGCACTAGATTACAAAAAAATAAAACATGCAAAAGAAAATGCTCTCATCATGCACCCTGGCCCAATGAACAGAGGTATAGAAATAGACGCAAGTTTAGCAGATGATATTAATCGCAGTATTATTGTTCAACAAGTTGAAATGGGTGTTGCGGTTAGAATGGCTTGTCTAAAAATTTTAATGGAGAACCAATCGTGAAATCAGCAATTATCAATGCTAGAATAATAGACACAAAAAATAATATTGATGAAACTGGTGGAATTTTAATTAATGAAAATGGTTTAGTCGAGGCTGTAGGTAAAGATGTTACAAAAGATAATGTTGGAGATATTAAGGTCACTGATTGTCAAAATAAAATTGCAATCCCTGGAATTATAGACGGGAGAGTGTTTGTTGGTGAGCCAGGCTTTGAATATAAAGAAAATTATAGCACACTAAGTCAAGCCGCAATCTCTGGCGGAGTTACATCAGTTGTAACCATGCCCAATACCGATCCTGTCGTCGATAATGTTTCAACTTTTGATTTTATTAAAAGAAGAGCTAGAGACAAATCCCTGATTAAAATCCACTCACTTGCATCTCTAACTAAAAATACTGAAGGTCATGAAATTTGTGAATTTGGTCTTCTCAAATTAAGTGGTGCCATAGGTTTTACGGATGGAGTTAAAAGTATTCAAAATAATAATGTGATGGATAAAATTTTTAACTACGCAAAAAATCAAAATGCTTTAGTTATTCAATTCCCTCAGGATAATGAATTGTCAAAGAATGGTGTAATTAATGAAGGTTTAATTGCAACTAAATTAGGTCTGAAAGGCATACCAGACTACGCGGAACATCTTGTAATTGAAAGAGATCTTAGACTTCTTAATCAATATAAATCAAAGTATCACATTGCACTATTGTCATCTGGAAAATCAATTCAAATTATTAACGAATGGAAAAAAAAAGAATTACAGTTTACTTGCGGTGTGTCTATTAACCAAATATCCTTGAATGAAAATGACATTGGTGAATTTAAAACATTTTTAAAACTCTCTCCTCCGCTAAGAAAAGAGCAAGATAGGCTTGATTTGATTGATGGTATTAAAAATGAATTGATCGATATTATTGTATCTGATCATAAACCTGAAGATGAAGAATCTAAAAGGTTAACATTTCAAACTTGTGCAACAGGGTCATCTGGTATTGAAACTTTTTTATCACTTGCGCTTGAGCAATTTCATAATGGTAATTTAGATCTTAAAACAATCATTAAATGTATTACAGAAAACCCAGCAAAAATATTTGGTATGAAAGCAGGATCTTTAGAAAAAGGAATGCCAGCTGATATCACCGTGTTTGATTTAAATAAACCATGGGTTGTAAAAAGAGAAAATCTAAAATCAAAATCTAAAAATACCGCAATTGAAGGAAAGAAACTCCAAGGCAAAGTTGAAAAAACTTATTTAAATGGAAAGTTAGTTTTTGAAATTTAATGGACATATTAATTGTAGGACTTTATTCATATTTCTTAGGTAGCATTCCATTTGGTCTAATCTATGCAAAACTTGCGGGTTTAGGTGATGTCAGAAACATTGGCTCAGGCAACATAGGAGCTACAAATGTATTAAGAACTGGTAACAAGAAAGTAGCTGCTTTAACCTTGTTATGTGATATTGCCAAAGGAAGTCTTGCGGTTTTTATCACCCTTAACTTTTTTCCAAAATTAATTCTCCTGTCATCTGTTGTTGTTTATCTTGGACATATTTTTCCAGTGTGGCTAAAATTTAAAGGAGGCAAAGGAGTTGCAACTTTTATTGGCGCAATAGTTATTTTAAATTATGTTTTAAGTTTAATTTTTTTGATTAGCTGGGCTATTGTCGCTAAAATTTTTAAAATTTCATCTTTGTCAGCAATAGTTGCGTTTTTAATTACATTTGTTGCCACAGTATTTTTGTATGAAAATGATCTAATACTCGTAATGTCTTTTTTTACAGTGTTTAGTATTTTCACGCACAGAGAAAATATAAAAAAAATCATTTCGGGTGAAGAGAGTAAAATAAAAACTAAATAAAAGCCTCATTTTATATAATAAAAAAAACTATAAATTGACAATTTGATGATTATTTGAGACTAAATTTTTCTTTATGAATTTAGTAATCGTTGAAAGTCCTGCAAAAGCAAAAACAATAAATAAATATTTAGGTGAAGATTATATTGTTTTGGCAAGCTATGGACATGTCAGAGATCTTCCGTCAAAAAATGGTTCGGTAGACACTGAAAACAATTTTAACATGACATGGGAAATAGACCCAGGCTCAAAGAAACCTTTAAAAGAAATTTATGATGCCGCTAAAGATGCAAAAAAAATTATATTAGCTACAGACCCAGATCGTGAAGGTGAGGCTATTGCCTGGCATGTAAAAAACATTTTAGATGATAAAAAATTACTTAAAGATAAAAAAGTTGAAAGAGTAGTTTTTAATGAAATTACAAAAAAAGCAGTTAAAAATGGAATTGATAATCCAAGAGAAATTAATACTGAGCTTGTTGATGCGTATATGGCCAGAAGAGCTCTTGATTATCTTGTAGGCTTTAACATCTCCCCTATTCTATGGACTAAGTTACCGGGATCAAAATCAGCAGGTAGAGTTCAATCTGTTGCCTTAAAATTAATTGTTGAGAGAGAAAATGAAATCGAACTATTTAAACCTCAAGAATACTGGAGCATTCAATCTTTATTTAAAAATAAAGATACTAAAGATTTAAATTCAAAAATAATCTTATTTAAATCAGAAAAAGTTGATAAATTTTACTTTAAAAATGAAGAGCAAACAAAATCTGCAGTAGATGAAATTAAGAAGCATGATTATCAAATAACGCAAATAGAAAAAAAACCATACAAAAGAAATCCTTACGCTCCTTTTACCACTTCAACAATGCAACAAGAGGCCTCTAAAAAACTAGGTTTTGGAGCATCAAGAACTATGCAAGTGGCTCAAAGATTATATCAGGGCTTTGAAATTGATGGAGAAACGGTTGGTTTGATTACCTACATGAGAACTGATGGTACACAAATATCAAATGAAGCACTCGAAACATGCAGAAATTATATAAGTCAAAAATTAGGAAAAGATTATCTACCTGATCAACCAAGAAATTATAGTGGAAAAAAAGCAAAGAACGCTCAAGAAGCACACGAAGCCATTAGACCAACAGATATCAATAGAGATCCATCCTCTTTAAAATCAATTTTAGACCGAGATCAAATGAGATTATATGAACTCATTTGGAACAGGACGGTATCATCACAAATGGAGTCGGCTGAATTTGAAAGAACTTCAATTGATATATGTAATAAAGATAAATCAATTATTTTCAGAGCAAATGGATCAATTCAAAAATTTGATGGGTATTTAAAATTATACCAAGAAACAAAGGAAGAAGACGAAAAAAAAGAAGATAATGAAGATGATGAAAATATTCTTCCAGATGTAAATAATGGTGACGCATTAATAATAAACAAAATTTTAGATGAGCAACATTTTACCAATCCTCCTCCAAGATACTCTGAGGCTAGCTTAGTAAAAAAATTAGAAGAACTTGGAATTGGAAGACCTTCTACTTATGCAAGCATTATATCAGTTTTATCTACTCGAAATTATGTAGAGTTAATAAATAAAAAGTTTATTCCAACTGATAGAGGTAAATTAATCACGGCTTTTTTAGATAAGCTATTTAATAAGTATGTTGATTATAATTTTACAGCAAATTTAGAAGATAACTTGGATGAAATAACATCAGGAAAAATAAAGTGGATTGATGTCTTAAGTCAATTTTGGGAGCAATTTAATATTAATGTTAATGAAGTAAAAGAACTTAGAACCCGTGCAATTTTGGATATGTTAAATGAGAGTTTGGCAGATATTATTTTTGATAAAGATGAAAGTGGGAGTGTTGAAAGAAAATGTCAATGTGGTGGTGAACTAAGTCTTAAAGTTGGAAGATTTGGTGCATTTATCGGCTGCGCAAATTACCCTGAATGTAAGTTTACAAGACCTTTATCTAAAATCAAAGCAGCGCAAGAAACTTTCATGTCTGAACCAAAAGAAATTGGAGAAACAGATGATGGTAAAAAAATAACTTTAAAAAAAGGAAGATTTGGACCCTACCTTCAAGTTGGAAATGAAGAAAAAGAAATGAAAAATTTCTCTATCCCCAAAGGGATTTCGCCAGATGAAGTTGACATTGAAAAAGCAAAATTTTTATCAGGTTTGCCAAAAGTCATAGGAAAATACCCAGATAACAATGAAGATATTACTTTAAATAATGGAAGATTTGGTCCTTATGTAAAATGCTCAAATAAATCAGCCACATTAGAGTCTCCTGAAGATATTTTTTCTATAGGTCTCAATAAAGCAATAACATTAATTGCTGAAGCTAAGCCAGGACGTAGATCATCTAATGAAATTAAAAATCTTGGTGAACATCCAGAAGATAAAAAACCAGTAAAAGTTATGAAGGGACAATTTGGACCTTACATTAAGTACAAAACTATAAACGCAACTATTCCAGATGATAAAGATCCAAATGATATTACTATGGAAGAGGCTTTAGTTTATATTGATAAAAGATTACAATATGATGCCGAAAAAAAAGGTAAAAAAATAAAAAAAACAAAAAAGAAAAAATAATGACCATTGAAGAAAATTTAAAAAAAAATTTACTCTCTATTCCAAACCCTCCAGGGCCGGTAGGCAACTATGTTGCTTATAACCAAACTGGCAATTTGATATTTATTTCTGGTCAATTGCCAATTGATGAAAAGGGGGAAATGATCAAGGGCAAGATAGGCAGGGATTTAAATATAGAACAAGGCAAACAAGCCGCGAAATTATGTATTTTAAATGCTATTGGGCATTTAAAAAAACATGTTGGGGATCTAAATAAAGTTAAAAAATGTGTAAAAATAAATGGTTTTATCAATTGTTCAGAAGATTTTTTTGAACATCCGGCATTATTAAATACTGCCTCTGATCTACTAGTTCAAATTTTTGGCGATAAAGGTAAACATGCCAGAGCAGTTGTAGGTGTTCCTTCGTTGCCTCTAAATGCTGCAGTTGAGATTGAGACTATATTTGAAGTTTAATTAATTACTTCCTAAAATTTTAGCTGGTTTTTCAGATTTAGAAAATTTCTTGTATTCAAAAATTATTTTTTCATTTTTACAGTCAACTTTTACAAAACCACCGTCAATTAACTTTCCATGAATGATTTCATCAGCCAAAGCTTTTTTGATATTATCATCAATATATCTTGAGATAGGTCGTGCACCCATAGTTGGGGAATATCCTTTTTTACAAATTAAATCATTTGCAGCAGATGATAGTTCTATAACAACATCTCTTGCATTTAATTGCGTTTCTAATTCTAAAATAAACTTACTGACTATTTGCTTAATAATTGATCTATCTAAACGATTAAAGCTTATGATAGAATCGAGTCTGTTTCTAAACTCAGGGCTAAAAACTTTATTTATAGTTTCTTTATCAATTTCATTATTTTTTTTATTCGCAAAACCTATTTGATCTTTTTCTAATTCTGAAGCACCAATATTACTTGTTAAAATTAAAATGACATTTCTAAAATCAACATTTTTACCATTTTGATCTTTTAATTTTCCATAATCCATAATTTGTAGAAGAATATTAAAAATATCAGGATGCGCTTTTTCAATTTCATCAATTAAAAGTACAGAGTAAGGATTTTTTTCAATAGATTCTGATAGTTGACCACCTTGATCAAAACCTACATAGCCAGGTGGTGATCCAATCAGTTTTGAAATTGTATGTTTCTCACTATATTCCGACATATCAAATCTTATTAATTCAACGCCCAATGTTTTTGATAGTTGCTTTGCTAATTCGGTTTTACCAACGCCAGTGGGTCCGTTAAATAAATAGTTCCCAATAGTTTTTTCAGGATTTCTTAGACCTGATCGAGATAATTTGATAGAAGAGCATAAAGCCTCAACTGCATGATCTTGGCCATAAATTAATCTTTTTAAACTTTTGTCCAAATCCTTTAAATAATACCTGTCATTTGCGGTGATACTTTTTTCAGGTATCTTTGTAATTTTTGAAACTACTTGCTCCACATCCATCTCATTTAAAATATCTTTTCTTTGATCTTTAGGTTTTAAGTTTTCAAATGCACCAAGCTCATCAAGAATATCAATAGACTTGTCTGGCAACCTTTTGTTTCCAATATATTTAGCTGATAAATCCACTGAAGCACGAATAGCCTCATCGCTATATTTTACTCCGTGAAATTCTTCATACTTATCTCTCAAGCCAAACATAATTTTATAAGCTTCATCTATAGAAGGTTCTGGTACGTCAATTTTTTGGAACCTCCTTTGCAAAGCTCTGTCTTTCTCGAAATTTGAACGATATTCTGTAAAAGTGGTAGAACCTATACATTTAATTTTTCCAGCTTGAAGAGCAGGTTTTAACATATTTGCTGCATCCATTGAATTTCCAGTCGTAGTACCCGCCCCTACAAGGGTATGAATTTCATCAATAAACAAAATATAATGCTCATTTTTTTCTATTTCATTCATGATTGTTTTTAAACGTTCCTCAAAGTCACCTCGATACCTTGTCCCAGCTAGTAATGAACCTAAATCAAGCGAGAATATTGTCGATTTTTTTAAAGGCTCAGGAACTTTTTGATTGAATATTCTTTTTGCAAGACCCTCAACAATTGCAGTTTTTCCAACACCAGGATCACCAACTAAAAGAGGGTTGTTTTTGGTCCTTCTGCATAGAATTTGGGCCATTCTGTTAACCTCTTCATCTCGTCCAATCAAAGTATCAATTTTATTTAAAGATGCTTTGTTATTTAAATTTACACAAAAACTATCTAGGGCTGTTTTTTCATTTTTTGAAGATCCAGGTTTTGTATTGGAGTCTAAATTATCTGTATAAGAGAAATTTTCTATTTTTGTAATACCATGAGATATGAAATTAACAACATCATACCTGGTAACTTCCTGTTCCTGTAAAAAGTAAGTGGCATGACTTTCTCTTTCGGCGAACAATGATACCAAAATATTAGCTCCTGTTACTTCTGATTTTCCAGAAGATTGAACATGAACAATAGATCTTTGAATAACTCTTTGGAAACCTGCGGTAGGCTGAGGATCGGTATGTTTTTCAGAATTAACAATATTATCTAACTCATGATCTATATAATGTTCTAAATTTTCTCTAAGCAATCCAATATCAACGCTGCATGCCTTCATTACATTTTGAGCATCCTCTTCGTCTAAAAGTGAAAAGAGCAAATGCTCCAATGTTACATATTGATGATTTTTCTCAGAAGCAAAAGTAAATGCATTTGAAATTGATTTTTCTAATGATTTTGTAAAAGTTGCCATTAGTGCTTAATGATGCATTTCAAGGGTTGGTGATTAACTTTTGAATAATTATGAATTTTATATTGAATTGTATAAGCAATATCTTTTGGGTAAGCCCCACAGACTGCAGAACCTTCGTGATGAATTTTTAACATTAAATTTGTAGCTTCATTTTTTGATTTATTTAAAAACATTATTAAAATTTTAACAACAAACTCCATCGAAGTAAAATCATCATTAAGCAATATTACTTTATAGTGATGTGGTATTTTTATTTTATGTTGAAGCTTTATTTGGCTAAATTTATCAAGCTTTTTTTTCATTTGTGGGTCTACCAATAGAATAATATTTAATATTTTTATTTAAAAATTCATTAGGTTGATATAGGTTTCTCATGTCAAAAATTTTGACACCTTTATTTTTTATACTTTTAAAATCTAAAGATCTAAACTCATCCCATTCAGTATGAATCACAACTAAATCATTATTTTTTAAAATTTCCTTAGTGTTTTTTATAAATCTAACTTTTTTTAATTCTTTTTTTTCTCCAGTGGGATCATAGTAAGATAATTTAACGCCTTTTTTTAACAATTTTGGAAATATTTTTAAACATTGTGTGTCTCTCATGTCATCAGTATTTGCTTTAAAAGTTACCCCTAAAAAACCCACTTTTTTCCCTTTTGGATTTTTTAAGATATTTAATATCTT
>Ga0255766_10004654_pt1 | contig 11603 bp, 6 predicted proteins | sample 071ome_23_FD_179966 | JGI IMG/M metagenome (GOLD analysis project Ga0255766, IMG submission 179966) | Coastal salt marsh microbial communities from the Groves Creek Marsh, Skidaway Island, Georgia - 071403BT metaG (version 2) | ecosystem: Environmental > Aquatic > Marine > Intertidal zone > Salt... | reverse complement strand
AAGTTGATTCCGATTTTGAGAGACGCGAACCAGGAAGTACCGCCAGAGTTGGAAGAGCAAGCGAGGCGAGGCGGAGGCAGCGGAAAAGCACCAAAAGGAAACGGATGGGGTGGCGGCGGACGCGGAAACGGACGCGGCCGAGGTGGTTATGGTGGCCGGGGCGGCGGTGGTTACGGTGGCGGTGGCTACGGCGGCGGCGGCTACGGCGGCGGCGGCGGCCCAGACCGCGGAGGAGGCTACGGCGGCAGTCGGTCGAACCCGTTCAGTCGTGGTGGCGGTGGCTACGGCGGCGGCGGCGGTGGTGGTGGCTACGGTGGTGGCGGCGGTAGCGGCTACGGCGGTGGCGGAGGTCCGGGTGGCTATTAATCTTTTTTACACGAACTTTTTTAGAAAACACGTAGACATTATTATTGATTTGACGGAGAGATACAGAGAAACATTTTACGACACAACAGATCGGATGATGGTTTGATTGTGATTTTGATGATGGTGATTATGGTTGTGGTAAAAGTAGCGGTCAATCAGAGATTTTTAGAGTCAGCATTTAAGCAACAGATGGGATAGTTGTAGCAGATATAGAGAATGGGAGACAAAGACAAAGAAGAGGTACACAATTTTGATGAAAATGGTGGACGAGAAGACGATCGATGTTTTGGCGAGTAAAAGTTAGAGAGAAGCGAATGCATCAAAGAAGGAAAAATTCTTGTTGTATTCGCACATTTGACGACGATTGAAGCGCTCACGGTGTATGAAATAGTAGTAGCAGCGGCAGCAAACAAGTGAAAATAGAGAAGAAAAATGATTTCAGATGAAGGAATGATGATGCTTTTTATGTAATAAACGCATTTGTTCTTCGGAAGAAATCCAATTCGTCTCGTTCATAAATATTGCTACTCCTACTATAATATACACCCACATGCCGCGCTGCTTTCTTTCTCTCTTCTCTCACTTTTTTATACATTGAATATATGTTCTCTCCTCTCTTCTCCTACTGCTGCGAGAACAGGTTATAAACCGTCTGACAAAGTTGACTTTTTGAATCGACAGATTATTGATTGTGAAGGTATGTCATTCGCTCTTGTGAGAGCGAAGAAAATTTGCCACTGACTGCGCTAAAACTGCTGCCGCTTCAGAACGAACGAACGAACGAACGAAAGAACAATCGATCATTCGATCGTTTTTTCGAACGAATCAACGAAATCACCTTCTACTACTAATTAAATATCGCCTCGAACGCCTTTTCTTTCCCGCCGTTCGCTTTATCGAACGAATTTTGCCAACGATTTTGCGAATAAGGGTCCCGTCCAGACATGAACCGATAGACCGAATACCGTCCTTTATTCTTCTCGAAGTAATCTTGGTGGTAAATTTCTGCAGGAAAGAACTGACCTTCTTTCGGTAAGTCGCGCAAGTCGACGACTTTCGTCTTGATCGTTTTGCTTTCCTTTGCGTTCTCCTCGCTTCGAAACACGTTCAATTTTTCCAGCCGTTCAATCGCCTCCAGCGCTTCTTTCTTCTGCTCGTCGCTATTCACGAATATCGCAGACGCGTATTGCTCGCCTCCATCTAAAAACATTCCATCCTCTCTCGTCGGATCAATCTGTCGAAAATACAAGAACAAAAGCTCTTTGTAACTAATCTTGTTTTTATCGTACAACACGCGAACCACTTCCTTGTGACCGGTGTCGCCTTTGCACACCTGTAAATATTTCGGGTTCGCGACGGTCCCGCCCGCGTACCCGCTCGTCGTCGCGAGAACTTTGCCTAATTTTTCCGGTTCTTCGAATGTTTCTTCCATACACCAAAAGCACCCGCCCGCGAATACCGCCGTATCTAACGCGGCTGCGTTTTCCCCCGCGTATCTTTCATTAAAATCCGAAGCTTCTGGCACCTTTGCGAACAGATCGTCCGGCCCGCTGTAGAATCCCAAATCGTGGAAAATATCCTTCCACAACGGCAAGGAAATGCCAAGGAACGCGAGATTTACGATCGTTTCTCGGCGAGAAGAAGAAGAGGAAGAAGAAGAAGAAGAGCTTTCTTCTTCGCGCGATGACGAAGCGACGACGACGTCGATTTTTGCATTTGAGCTTCTTCTTCTTCTCGAAGCGGCGGAGAGGAAGACCGTCCCCGGCGTCGACGATGCTGAACGTCCTCTCGCACGAAATGAGCTGTTGCTGGTGCTCAGATGCGCTGATGGCGTCGTTGCCATGACTACCATTTATTTGATGTGTTTTGCGAGGAAAACTTAGGGGAATGCGCTAGAGTTATGAGGAAAAAAGTGGATGTCGATAATCTAAAAAAATATGTCTACTATAACAACGCTGGCTTTAAGGATTACGCGCGGATGACATCGTCATCATAATCATCGTCACCATCTCAAGCCGCTTCGACCGATGCTTCTTGACCTTCCTTGACCTTCTTCAAAGCCTCGTCCGTCCTCTTCTTCACGTCCCAATTGTACACCCTCGCTAAGTTTACTTCCTGTATCGTCGCGTTGTCCTTCACGAACGCTAAATCGCCATCGGTCCTCACCAGAGATGTCTTACAGTTTTCTAAATTGTTCTCTAACAGCTGCGTTGCCTCCGAGAGCGGGTATTCGAGCATGACGTTCGCGCCGAGCCACAAAAATACGCTGCTCGGATCTTCGACGTCCGCTTTGGCGTAAATCGAAGCCTCGCCCAACTGATACTTTAACGAAGTCTTTTTGTTCTCCTCGCGATTCTTATCTAACAGTTTCAAAGCGTCTAAGCTCCTCTCAATCTCTGGAATCTTCTGCGTCAGGCGGATCTTTTCGCTTTGCAACGCTCGCTCTAAATTTTTCATCTGTTCGTATCGGCCTTGGAGTTCTCGCATCACCGGTTCAAACTGTCGATTCTCTTCGCTCATGTATTTTTCCACGTCTTCGATGAACTGTTTTATAAAAGAGAAACACACACACACACACAGAGAGAGAGAGAGAAAACAGCGCGCGCGTGTCGGTCAGTCGTCGTCATCAATCTCACTCGAAGTGAACGTAATAATGCGAGAGGGGTTTAAAAAAAGGAATTTCCACACGCGCGCGTGTGTTAAAACAAAGTCAACGCGGTTTTTAGGGGAGAGAGATTTCGCGAAGAAAAAATGAGGGAAAGAAAAGAGAACCGCATGCGTGAGAGAACGAAAAGAGAGAACGAAAAGAGAGAGAAAGAAAACGACTACGCACTCTGGCTTTCTGCACCTTCGCGGCGTCCGAGGAGGACGACGACGACGACGACGACGCCTCTTTCTTCGTCTCGTCTTCCATTTTTTTTCTTTTATCACGCGAGTTCCACTCTAGAGTTTTCTTTTAACAAAAGTAGTAGTTTAGGGTTTTGTTGTAATAATAAACCCTAAACAATTTCGCTTGCATTTTCAAATCCTGCGAAAGTGATTAAAATCTTCAAAAGAAGAAGAGCAGAGAGAGAGAGAGAGAGAGAGAGAGGTGCGCGCGTGTTATGTTATCGCACGCTTCGCGAGGAGCGTCGGTGGTGTGCTGCGCGGTGCAGAGAAGAAGAAGAAGCAGTGAAAAAAGCGTTCTTCCTCGCGTTCGTGCGACGACTGCTGTTGATTTTTCAACGGCGCACGATTCCTCCTCAACACCAACAAAAATGTGGAAATCGACCCCGGGGAAACGAACGTGGTTCGTCCGGAAATCATCTTCGACGAGCGCGGTGATCTGCGCGGCCGCGTCGAGCGGCGGCGAGAGTAAGAGTCTCGCGAACGAGCAGAGTCAAATTGGTTTATCAGGCCCGTTGGGCGCGATAGAAATCGATGGAGGCGATCGGACGTTACCATTTGGTGTTCAATTAGTTACGAAAAATGATGGAGGAGGAGCGCTGAACTTTTCCTTGCTCGCGCCGAACGCGGAGAAGGTGCAACTGGTGCTTTATTTCGATAAGGACGAGAGTAAAAACGATTCGCTGACGGAACCGACCATACAGATCGATATGGAACGAGGCGACCACGGAGTTTTCTCCGTTATGATTACGAAAGGCGTGCCGCTTCGAGGCGCGAGGTACGGGTACAGAGTGTTCGGGCACAATTCGAGAGAGAACAAGCAACGATTCGACGATTCGGTGGTTTTGTTAGATCCGTACGCGCCAATGGTGTCGGCTGGGAGGAAATATTTCGGGGAGGAGCACGCGGTGAGAAGTGAGCGCGACCGGCCGAATCCGCCGAACATGCTCGGGACGTACGATTTTGAATCGGCGCCGTTCGATTGGGAAAACGTGGACCATCCAAGAATCAACGACGAAGATTCCGTGGTGTACGAGATGACCGTTCGCGCGTTCACGAAAGAAGACGAGTCTTTGAACGAAAATATTCGAGGGTCTTTCTTAGCCATCGCAGAAAAAGTGAAATACTTTAAAGATTTAGGTGTAAACGCGATCGAGTTGTTGCCGGTTTTTGAATTCGACGAGATGGAATTTAAACGGTTTCCAGACGACCCAGACGAACGATACCGAGCGCGTGCGCACATGGTCAACACGTGGGGATACTCTACCATGTCTTTTTTCGCGCCAATGTCGAGGTACGCCTCGAATGGTGGGAACGGCATCGCCGCTGCGCGCGAGTTCAAACACATGGTCAAGACCTTGCACCAAGCTGGCATCGAGGTGATTTTAGACGTGGTGTATAATCACACCGGAGAAAGCACGGACGATCGACCAAACTTTTGCTCGTTTCGAGGCATCGATAACGCGAACTATTACATGATGGACGAAAACAACAACTACATGAATTACACCGGGTGCGGCAACACGGTCAACGGGAACAATCCAATGACGAAAGATTTCATCTTGGCGAGTTTACGACACTGGGTTGAAGAGTACAAAGTCGATGGGTTTCGATTTGATTTAGCCTCGTGTTTAACGCGAGACGAAAGAGGGATGCCCATGGCATCACCTCCGCTCATTCGAGAGATTGCGAAAGATCCTGTTCTGTCGAAGGTGAAACTCATCGCCGAACCGTGGGACGCCGCCGGATTGTACCAAGTCGGTGATTTTCCCAACTGGGATCAGTGGGCCGAATGGAACGGAAAGTATCGAGACACGTGCAGGAGATTTATCAAAGGCACGGACGATCAAAAGAAAGACTTCGCGGACTCTTTGTTAGGCTCTTCGAGATTGTACCGAAGAAACAACCGGAAACCGTTTCACTCGATCAACTTCATCACCGCCCACGACGGGTTTACGCTAAACGACGCCGTCTCTTATCAATCGAAACACAACCACGATAACGGCGAAAATGGCAACGATGGCGCCAACGACAACGAGAGTTGGAACTGCGGACAAGAAGGCGAAACTGGCGATGTAAACATCAACAATTTACGCGCTCGACAAATGAAAAACTTTTTGATGGCGTTGTTCGTCAGTCAAGGCACGCCGATGCTGTTGATGGGCGACGAGTACGGACACACTCGGTTCGGGAACAACAACACTTACGGCCACGACGATCGACGAAACAACTTTCAGTGGATGGAAATGGAGAAATATAGAGACACTCGATTCCGATTTTGTTCGAGCATGATTAAATTCCGAAAAGCGAACCCGCTGCTAGGAAGGAAAGAATGGTTGGACGAACGAAAATGCATCTGGCACGAAGATAATTGGGACAACGCGGAAAGTAAATTCATCGCGTTTACCTTAGTCGACGACGTTTCCGGTAATAACGAAGACTTATACATAGCGTTCAACGCGCACGAGTACATGGTCCAAGCTTCGTTGCCGAAAATTGAAGACGGCATGCATTGGCATCGCATCGTCGATACAAATTTAACCAGTCCGGATGATTTCGATTTCAAAGGGTCTCAAAGAATTGGAAGCGAAGGTATTTATAACGTCAGCGAATGGGGGGCGGTCATTTTACAAAAGAAGCGATAATTCGTCGCTCGAGATAGAAAAGACGTCGACGAGGAAGAACTTATTGTATGATTATTGATTTATAAAACAAATTAGAGAGTGGTAGCAGCGCTAAAATATAGTGTGCGGCAGCTTGCGGCGAAACGGTAAAAACGTGTTGTTTGATGAAAAATATACTACCTGTAAAACTCAATCGATATTCAAAACACGAATAAATAGCTTTTATTAGAATTCCCAGTGGCCGCCACCGCCGGCATGGTGCCACTGGCGCTGATAGTGGTGCTGATGTCCGCCCCAGTGGTGGTATCCTCCTCCTCCTCCTCCTCTGGCCCCATTTCCTCCTCTTTCGCTTTCTCAGCTCTCGCGCGCTCTCGGTTCACGCTTCCGGCGCCGCCGCAGTTGGCACGATCGTTCAACTCGTCCCTCGCCTCCGCGGCGTCGTTCAGCTTCCTCGCCGCTCTCGTTTTTCTCGCGTTTGTCTCGTGCTTGTCCGGGTGCCATTTCAACGCCAATTTCTTGAAACTCTTTTTAATAAAATCGCATTGTCTTTCTTTCGGCAACTCGTTTAGATTTGGCGGCACGCCTAAGATTTTCGCGTAATCTCGATTATGTTGGTACTGGCGAACGAGGTTGTGCGTTTCTCGAACGAGCGATTCCAAGTTCTCCTTGAGGGATCGAGACGAGCTGGACTGTCCCGCGTTCGCGCGACAAATCTCCAGAGCTTGTTCGGCTAAAGATTTTGCTTCCTTCGGATTCTCGTCCGCGATGTACAATTCCGCCGTCGCGCGCAATGCCTCCGCGTACTTGAGCATATCTTCTGCGGTCACTTTCTCCGTCAATAAAGCCTCCATACCGTCCTCGCCTTCCGCCAATGGATCTCCCTCGATAACTTTTGCTTTCACTCCAAAATAATCCGAGGCACTTTGACAATAATCATACGCATCGTTCAATTGTCTCTTGAACACCGCGGCGCGACATTTGCGCACGTTCATGTCGTTCTCGAACGATTTCACGCCGTGGAAACCTAAACTTTTCGCCGCAACTTCAACCGCATCCAACGCTTCCAAAGCCGGACGCGGATGTTTATCGTTCAACTTATCGTCGACAGTTTTCATCGATTTCTTAATGGAGTTCAAGTTCTTGTAAATGTCTTTGCATAAACCGAAATCTGGATCGTTGCGAACGCAAATCGCGTAGAATTTCAACGCGCGTTCGAAATCACCGAGTTTTATCGCGGACATGCCACCAATATACACCGTTAAGTATTTAATATCCGTCGCTTTCCAATCGCCGGTGGTTTTAATTCGAGATAAAATGGAAAACGCATCCGTCGCAGATTCGTCAAACTTTTTCAGCTTTAATTTGCACTTGGCGGCGAAGAGTTTTTGTAGCGCCGTCACCGGGCGTTTCCGATCGATTTTTATCATAGTTTGCGAAAAAAGCATCGCTTTCTTGCACTGGTCCTTCTTCATCGCGGTTTCAAAATCAACGCTGGCGATGAAATATTGCACGCTTCGGTCTAACAATTTCATCGTCTTCTCGTATTCTTTTTCCAAGAGGACTTCTCCGGTCTCGGCGATTTTTTCCTTGAGCTGCGCCCCGAGCTCGAGAAGTTTAGACCCGGAAATGATGCCAACCTTATCGGTGCCGTCTTCCCACATCTTCACGGCTTCCTCTACGCTGGCGGCTTTTTTCCCGTAATACGGGTCCACGTACCTTTGCGCGTTCCTCTCGTTTATCGATCTCCATTGTTCCTCGACTGTATATTTCAACAAATTCCTGAGCACGTCCACCATTTTTTCCGGTTCTCTGATGCCGTTATACACGCACCACTCAAAAACCGCCGTTTGCGCGTCTTGGTCTTGGAACACGAGCATTTCTTTCTTCTTCCCGTCGATTTTGACGTCCATTTTAGCCACCGGAGGTAATCTCCCGATTCGTTCCAACCGTTCCTTTTTTGGCAACTCGTAGGTTTCTCTCAACAACTCTTTGAATCCTTCCTCCGATTGCACGATTGTCTCTCGCTTCTTTTCCATTTTCTTTCTCAATTGCTCTCCTAATTTCGCTAACTTTTCGTTTTCGTCTCGTTGTTTCTCCTCATCTTTGATGAATCGTTTGGCTCTCTTCATCACCTCCACTAATCTGTTCAAAGGCCCGCCGACGGCCAAATCCTCTTTGTCTTGCTCGATGTGCTCGTCCGAATTCAGCTGGTGGTCTTGAAACTCTTCCACCAATCGCGACAGCTCCTCCCCGGCTTTTACAATCTTCGTCTCGTTCAAATACTCTCGCACCGCGTCGTACCTCTCTTGCGCCGTTTTCTTCCTCCTCTCCGGCACCCCTTCTCGCCGCCTCCGTCTGCCCGAACTCGACCCAATCGTCGGCCGCTCCTCCTCCGGCATCTTCTCAATCTCCTCTTTAATCTTCAAAGCGACCGACCGCACGTGCTGATGATGAAACAACTCGTGCTTCACGCAAAATCGAAACGCGGCGGACGCGTAGTCGTCCCCCACGATAAAATCTATGTCCCGTTGCACGAGCTTTTCGTTCCCCGAAGACGCGCCTCGAACGGTAATCTCGTGACCAATTTGCAACTGAATCTCCGACGTCGGATACTCCTCCCCGTTGGAAGCAAAAGACGCGTCCAATTCCGCGAGTAAATCCAAATAATCGTCGTCTTCGCCGTTTCCGCGCGAAACTTCTTCTTCTTCCAGCGCGAACGCTTTGTTGCGCTCATCAGTCGTCGAAAGTACCAGCGCGGATAAAAAGAGGACGACGACGGTGCAAAAAACCGCGCGAATTTGCGATTTCGATCGCTTTCGATTTCTTCCTCTTCTCGTCGATGATGATGTCGACGACGTCGCGAAGAGAAAAACGGGAATGCGCGACATCGTTTTTCGCACCACGACTGATGACGAGTGTGCTCTCAAAAGCGCGTCAGAATATATATATATATATCTAGCAATCAGAGAGAGAGAAGCGCGATTGCGTTTACGTAAACACGCGCGCGCACACACACACGCACGCGGGGAAAAAAAAATTTTTGTGACGTTTCGTGTTGAAAGATGAATCGGCAAAAAAAAATAGTCTTCTAAACTCGACGGGGGTCTCCGCGCCGCCGGGGTTCTAATAAATTCGTCACGTTTTATCGAGCGTTGTTGTCACAGAACGAATTTGCTCGCGCATTTTACTAAGAGGTCTCTTTGACGCTTTATTTTTACGAAACCGAAGTGGTCGCTTTTGTTTCCTTTGATTTCGAGGAGCGCGAGGGGCTCGGCGTTCTCTCTATCGTTTCCAAAGGTTTCGAAGGAAGACTCCACCGGCCGCTCTACGTCATCGTCGTCGTCTTCCGAGTCGTTCTCGTCGTCGTCAACGCCGAAGAAGAATTCGGCGAGGTGATTGGCAACGCTGCTTTGTTTTTCGTTCTTGCTTTCGTCTTCTTCGTCTTCTTCGTCTTCTTCGTCTTCTTCTTCCGGTTGTCCCTTTGCCAATTTCTGGCAAAATTTTCTCACTTCTTTCGATCTCGTAAACTCGTCTCTTTGACCGTGGACGAAGAAAAGTCTCGTTTTCCTCGCCACGACGCCACGATTCCTCGCACTTCTCGAGAAACACTTTCTCAATCTTCCCGCGTGTTTTCCGAGCAAAAAACGCGATAAAAATCCCATCACGGTGGTCGCGAACGGGTTCAACGAACCGAGCGGGAAACCGACTAAAATCACCGCGTCGATGCCGTATCGAGACCAAAGTTTTTCCTCTTCCTCTTCGTTTTCTGCGTTCATAAACTTCTCGTGCAGCAAACCAACCGCGCTGGCGGCTACCGCGGAACCGAAACTATACCCGAGCACGTTAATCTTCACGACGATCCCGTCCTCCGCTTTCTCGCGCTCTTCGCGAATCTCTCGCACGATTTCCAACACGTCTTTCGCGTCCACGTCTCCGACTAAACTCGCGTTGCTCGTGCTTTTATTCCCATCGCACCCTCGAAAACTCACGTTGTACACGACGAAGCCTCTCTTGGCGAGCATGATAGAGTGCGGCTTCAGCATCTGTCGCGAGGCGCCGAGTTTCCCGTGCGCGTGAAGACACACGAAAACGTGCTTCGTTTTCGTTTCTTCTCTTCTTTCTCTTTGTTGTTTTGGGGGACGATACACGTCGCACTCCAAACGCACGCCCCCGTCGGGATCCGAGGAGGATAAAAACGTTCGCTGGACGGTCGGCATGTTCGTGTTGATGTTGTTTTCGGTGGTGGTGGTGCCATCTGATGAGGACATTTTTAAAAAGGTCTGCGCGAAAAATGGGGAAAAACTTGCGAGTTTGAAGACAGTTAAAACGCGCGAATAGTCTTGAATATGCGATGAAACAAAGAGAGAGAAAGTAATGATAATAAAACACCACGCGGTACACACAAACTCGTTACAATAAAAGCACATCACACATTACTACCCACACGCGCGCACATAATAATTTTATCTGGAACAGTTGCCTAACATGATAACTCCGAAGAGGACTAACAACGCGCTCGCGAAGAATCCCGAAATTGCTCTCCTGCCTCGAACTTCTCGGTAGTACCAGACGCCCCACGTGGTGCTCACGACGAGTTGGCACTGCACCAACGGCCAACCGATGGCGACGCCTAATCTAGAAATGGCGACTATGGAGCACGCGTTGCCGGCAGACCAGAGCAGGCCGGTTAATAGCGCTGGTTTCGCGCACGTCTCGAAGTGGAAGTTCAACGGCGAAAAGTCTCTTTTGATATGTCGGCGGTAGATGTTATACAAAAAGACGAGAACGACGGTTGCTATGGCCGAGCCGACGCCGAAGGAAAACAAGTACTCTAGTCCGGTGACTTCCTTGTTGGCGTACTTTAACGGCGTCATGAAAGACCCGTTGGCGATGCCGACATACGTGGCGCAGAGGATGCCGATTTTCACGTCTTTTTGCTTTTCCAACGAGGAGGAAAGATTCGAACTGCTTCGGGTGGTGCGAAATCCAAACGGGTTCGTCGATGCTTTCGACAAGTCCTCGAATTCTCTTCCCGTTGTCCCCATCGACGATGTCGTCGTCGTTCCCATCATCAATCGCTCGCGCGCCGCGGCAAATTCCCTGCTACTTCTACTCGCGTTCATCTCTACGTCGTCGTCTCCGTAAGCGTCCCCTTCGACGCTGTTGATCGGGGACACCGAACTCGATCTCGAACTCCCACTTTCGCCGCTCCCGCCACCGCCTCTCTCCGCACCATCTCTCCCGCCACTCGAAGAAGAAGAAGACGAAGACGAGTTTTGCGAAATCACCATCCCCATGCTCCCCATCCCGACGCTCATCACGACCAGCGCCGCCGCGGATCCCGCCACGTCCCGCACGTCCTCCTCGAACACCAACACGCCCCACAAAAATCCAACGAACACGGACAAACCCGACCACAAAGTCTGCGCGGTCGACAAACCACACTTTTGCACCGCCACGATCGCCACGGTTCCGTTGATCACCCAGACGAACGCGCCGACGATGCCCCAGTACGTGAACTTGTAATCCACCGCGAGTAAAGAGAGTAAAGAGGTTACGAAACACGCGAAGGATTTATAACACTGAAACTGTTTATCAGAGAGAGAGAGAGAGAGAGAGAGAGAGAGAGAGTCGGTCAGTCGTGCGCATAAAGCGACGATGTGTTTAAAGCACGCACAGCCACCGGGTCGACTTTCGCGCGAACGATGCTCTTCGTCTTTATCGGTA
>Ga0255766_10004625_pt1 | contig 11647 bp, 17 predicted proteins | sample 071ome_23_FD_179966 | JGI IMG/M metagenome (GOLD analysis project Ga0255766, IMG submission 179966) | Coastal salt marsh microbial communities from the Groves Creek Marsh, Skidaway Island, Georgia - 071403BT metaG (version 2) | ecosystem: Environmental > Aquatic > Marine > Intertidal zone >... | reverse complement strand
AGGAACCTACTCAACGGAGTGTAGCGCAGCTTGGTAGCGCATCTGTTTTGGGAACAGAGGGTCGCAGGTTCGAATCCTGTCACTCCGATCGCCAGTTTTCCGACTGGCACCTTGACTAAATATCAGTCAAACCCTTATAATACTAAGGTATTCAATCACAACAATGTCTCTGATCGAAAAATTCAAGAAAGATGTTAGCACTCTTCGCTCTGCTGCTAACGGGGATATCTACCTTGATGTAAAGAGTCCGAAACTTTATAAGAAAGTGCGTCGCTACTATGAAAACAATGGCGTTGTATTTTCTGGAGATCCCCTTGATGACTATGAAATGCTGATGGATTATCTCTATCAAGACCTTCAAACTACTGAGGTTGCGTGATGCAAGTTATCAAAAAACCTACCGTTCTTATGGAGCGGTTTCCTTATCGTTATGTGCAGGTTGGGAAGTTGGAAATCAACGGAATGCCTGATTGCCGCATTCAAAAGGTAGATTCCTACACTGGACGCTACCGAGATATGTATCTCTGCGATAATGAGATGCAACTTATGACTGCAATGGAAGACCACGATTACACTTGTTGGTTGGACCCTGATAATGTCCCTGCCTATGTCAAGGACGACGAAGACACGGAGAGTCTCTAAAAGCACTGGTGGAGTCATCCTCATTATGCCCGTGATGGAGACACGATAAAAACCCTGGTCGGGATGGTCAAATGACCCTCGGAGTTTACTGCTTCTCTAAAAAGCAGTTGGTGCGGATGGGGTTAACCCCGCCTAGGATTTAGTTATTACCTAGTTAAAAAAATAACTTGGCGTGCATGTAAAGACCTAGTGGGACGGTTGCATAAACCGTCCTTTTTTAGTATAATAGATACTATATGAGTTTTCATTTTTAATGTCTGACTATAAGAAAACAGCACTTGTGCTTGGTGCTGGTGGTTTTATTGGAAGCCATATGGTTAAACGACTTCGTGCCGAAGGTTATTGGGTGCGTGGCGTAGACCTTAAGTATCCTGAATATTCTGTCAGCGAAGCAAATGAATTTATTCGTGGAGACCTGCGTGATGTAAGATTCGTTTCCCGTTGCATCCGTTTCACTGGTTATCTTGGCAACTTCTATCAGCAGATTGCTGAGAAGTTTGTGCAACCTTTTGATGAAATCTATCAGTTTGCTGCTGATATGGGTGGTGCAGGTTTCGTATTTACTGGTGAGAATGATGCTGACATCATGCACAACTCTGTGTCAATCAACTTGAATGTGCTTGATGAGCAACATAAGTTAAATGAGAGTCATGATGTAAATAAGACTAAGATTTTCTATTCTGGATCTGCCTGTATGTATCCAGAGCACAATCAACTGGATCCTGACAACCCTGACTGCCGTGAAGAATCCGCATACCCCGCTAACCCCGATTCCGAATATGGATGGGAAAAACTATTCTCTGAGCGACTTTATTTTGCATACCATAGAAATTATGGTATTCCTGTTCGTGTTGCCAGGTATCATAATATTTTTGGTCCCGAAGGTACGTGGGACGGTGGACGGGAGAAGGCTCCAGCTGCAATCTGCCGTAAGGTCGCTCTCCTCCCAGACGAGGGTGGATGCATCGATGTGTGGGGAGACGGTTTACAAACTCGTTCCTTCTTGTTCGTTGACGAATGCATTGAAGCAACTCGACGATTGATGGATAGTGACTTCATTGGACCTGTGAATATTGGGTCTGAAGAAATGGTTACTATTAATCAACTGGTAGATACTGCCGCCAAAGTTGCTGGTAAGACTGTAGAGAAGAATCATATTGATGGTCCTCTTGGTGTCCGTGGTCGCAACTCTAACAATGACCTCATTCGTGAAAAACTGGGATGGGATTATTCTCAGACATTGGAAGAAGGTATCGCCAAAACATATAAGTGGATTGTGGAGCAGATTAACAAATGAAAGTAACTATTCTTGGGTCTGGCGGTCAGATTGGTGCATATCTGACTAAGTATCTTCGTGAAAAAGGTCATGAAGTTACTGAGTTTGACATTGTGAATGGCGCAGAGCAAGACCTTACCAAAATCCCAAACCCACTACTCATGCGGTCTATCCGTATGTGTGACTTTGTTTTCTTCCTTGCTTTTGATGTTGGTGGGTCAAGATATCTGAAGAAGTATCAGCATACCTTTGACTTCATCAATAACAACACCAGACTGATGGCAAATGTCTTTGGTCTGCTTGAAGAATATAACAAGAGGTTTATCTTTGCCTCATCTCAAATGAGTAACATGAGTTACTCTCCATACGGTGTTATGAAGAGAGTTGGTGAGTTATACACTCAAACTTTAAAAGGTCTTACCGTCCACTTCTGGAATGTCTATGGTATCGAGCATGATGATGAGAAGTCTCATGTCATCACTGACTTTATCCGTAAGGGATTTGAAGAAGGTGACTTTGAGATGATGACTGACGGCACTGAGGAGCGTCAATTCTTGTATGCAGAAGACTGCTGTGAAGCGTTGGAAACCATCATGAATTCTTATACAGACTTCAAACCTGAAGATGAGTTGCATATCACATCATTCAGGAGCAGCACTATCAAGGAAGTTGCAGAGATTATCTCAGGGCAGTTTAATCTTATTGGTAAGTCTGTTAGTATCAAACCAGGTTTGGCAAAAGATAGCGTGCAGTTAGATAAGAGAAACCAGCCAAACAACTATATTACTGGTTGGTGGATGCCTAAGACCAACCTACAAGATGGTATTGCAAAAGTATTTGGAGATATGAAGAATGATTGGGTTTGATGCTATTGGCACCATTGGTCGTCTGGGAAACCAGATGTTTCAACATGCGGCACTGAAAGGTATTGCTCGCAACAGGGGATTTGAATATAGTCTCCCTCCAGAGTATCCACAAGTCCAAATTGACAACTATGGTCTGCTAGAAGCATTTGAGATGACTGGTGTTGATAAGATTGACTTTACACACCATAAGAAGACCGTTCAGGAAGCACACTTCCACTTTGATGAGAATATCTTTAATGAGTGTTCTGATAATACAAACATCTTTGGTTTCTTTCAGTCTGAAAAATACTTCAAGAATGTAGAAGATGAAGTGCGTAAGGACTACACATTCAAGAAAGAATGGTTAGATCCTTGCCAAGAGTTTATGAAGCAGTTTGAGGGACAGGAAGTTGCCTTCCTTCATGTGCGTCGTGGAGACCCTAACCTTACTGATAAGCGTGGTTTCAAGTGGGCGTATGTCAATCTGCAGGACCAGCATCCAGTCCAACCACTTGAATACTATGAAGAGGCACTGAAACACTTTCCAGAAGATATGCCTGTCATCGTATTTTCTGACTCGATTGAATGGTGTAAGGAGCAAGACTTCTTCAAACCAGATAGGTTTATGTTTTCTGAGCCTGAGGATAAGTATGATGATGGAGCACTGGTACCATATGTTGACTTGTGTCTGATGTCATTGTGCTCTCACGCTATCATTGCTAACAGCAGTATGAGTTGGTGGGGTGCCTGGTTGCAATCCAATCCAAACAAAAAAGTGATTGCACCGAAGATGTGGTTTGGGTCTGCATACAGTCATAACAATACTAAGGACTTGTATTGTGAAGGTTGGGAAATCCTATGAGAATGTCTATAGCAATCCCAACCTGGGAGTGTCACGGTAGGGGTGGAGAGTTTCTTGATGATTTGTTGAGGACTATTGAGATACAATCTTTCAAAGACTTTGAGGTTTGTATCTCAGACCATAGTGAGAATGATGATGTCCTCAATGTCTGTAGTCAGTTTGAAGACAAGTTTAAAATTCACTACAGCAGAAACCTTGAGGACAGAGGCAACGGACCTGCAAATACAAATGCCGCAATGGACCTATGCACTGGTGATATCATCAAGATTATGTTTCAAGACGACTTCTTCTATGATGATGAAGCACTAGAGAAGATTGAGAAGGAGTTTGTTGAGGGTGTTGATTGGTTAGTTTGTGGGTCTAATCATACTCAAGATGACGGTCATAACTTTTATTGGGAGTTGTATCCTAAGTGGAATGACGATATAATAGGTGGTGTAAATACTATTAGTTCTCCTTCAGTCGTAGCGGTAAGGAGAGAAGTTTTCAATCAAGTTAGGTTTGATGAGAAACTTGTTATGATGATGGACTGTGAATATTATTATCATGCCAGAAAACTATTTGGAGATCCCGTCTATTATAATGATGTATTAGTCACTAATAGGGTGCATTCAAATCAAATATCTTCCCGATATTTAAACTCTTCCGACCCGAAAGAAAAACTTAGTAAGGAAGTGAATTATTGTAAGCAAAAACATTTGGAGACATTAAATGTATAAGGTTTTGATTGTTGGATTTGGGTTTGTTGGTTCTGCGGTTGCCTCAATCTTTTCGGAGGGTGAGAAGACCATCATCGACCCGAAATTTAATGACAACAAAATATCAGACTTCAAAGGTCAAGAGTTTGATGCTGTGTTTGTTTCGGTAGATACACCGAAGGCAGAAGGTTTCAAACTGTTGGAGACTGTGCTCGGAGAGTTAGATGAAAACATGCTCCCTGGCACTCCTGTTTGCTGCAAGTCAACTGCAAGTCCAGAGTTTTACTACAACATTGCTAACCAATGTGAAAACATTAAGGTTTTGCATAGTCCTGAATATCTGAATAACAGCAATCCTATTAAGATGTTTCAGGGTCAAAAGTTTTTCATCATCGGTGGAGATGAAGATGCTGCTATGAAGGTTGCACACATCTTCAAGTCCCGTCTTGGTTATGTACAGGACATTCGTATTACTGATATCAGGACTGCTGCTCTGGTTAAGTATGGTGAGAATGCATTCCTTGCCCTTCGTGTTACCTTCTTCAATGAGATGTGCCTAGCACACGCTCAGCAAGGTTGTGAGTCAAGTTATGCAGACTTTGCTGAAATGTTGGGTCTTGACCCTAGAATCGGACAGTCGCACTCACAGGTGCCTGGTAAGGATGGTAAGCGTGGATGGGCGAGTCACTGTCTTACCAAAGACAACTATGAGCTTCAAAAGTTTAGTCAAAGTCCTTTGATTAAGTTTATGCGAGAGTTGAATGAAGTCCATCGCAATATTGAAGAATGAAGATTGCAGTTGTAACTTCTTCTATTGGTGCCAACGGTTTGCTGCCAATAAAAAAGTTTCCTGGTGTTGATTACCATGCTTTTGTTGATGATGTAAAAGATACTCACGATTGGATTACACATCCAGTAGTTAAGTTTTCTTCTGACCCAACATTCAAGAATCGTAGAGACGCAAAGGTTTATAAGGTATTGCCCTTTGCGTTTCTTCCTGATTATGACTATTACTTCTGGGTAGATTCTACTCATGTATTAGAAGCAAATCCAGTAGAAGTTATTGAGACATATCTGAAGGATAGTGACATTGCAGTCTTCAAACATCCAGAAAGAGATTGCATCTACATAGAAGGTAACTTTGTAAAGCAGATTGGTTTCGACCATCCAAATCTTTTGGAGGACCAACTTGCCTTTTACAATGATATGTGTTATCCTAAGGGCAATGGTTTGTATGAACTTCCTGCCAGGGTGCAAAGAAACACTCACTTAACACAGCGTATGGGATGGATGTGGTGGGAGCAAATTTGTATGTTTTCATCCAGAGACCAGATTAGTTTTCCCTTTGTTTGTCATCAATTGGATATCAAACCATCTATTCTTCCTGGAAGAGCAAATGGTGTTGGAGAAAATGGCATAATGCCGCAGATAATTCACTCAAATCATAGTAGGAGATTTTAATGAATCTTAGTTATTCAGATAGAGAAATACAGTTAATCATCGATGAGTATGGTCCTACTAGCACTGAAAGATTTTTTGATGAAATCAGTAAGGTCCGAAATGGTGTTTTGGTAGACCTTGGTGTCTGTGATGGTTTCAGCTCTCGCCTTATGGTAGAAAACTGCGTAGAGCATGATAACCATATTGCAGCAGTCGATATTAATCCACGATTTACTTCAAACAATCCAAACTGGAATTATTTTAAATATGATTCCGTTTATGTTGGTGAGAATTGGAATAAGGATGAGAAAGTAAACATTGTCTTCTTTGACACTGTTCATGTTAAGGAGCAAGTCCTTTCAGAAACCTACTATTGGTGGGACCACATTGATGAAGGTGGTCTTGCAATCTATCACGATACTAGTTGGCATGGTTATCGACATCATGCTAGACATCGTGCTGCAGGTAAGCAACCAGGTAGTAGTAGAAAAGGTTATGATACTTATGGTGGGATTGACTGGGAAACTCCAGACAGAGCAGTTGAAGCTTTCTTTGGTGTAGATTTGAATGGTCCTGAAAGGGATATTAACAAGGATGAATTTGTAGATATATACGAAGATGATTACATTAAAGTTGAGCAAAACTGGGCATTCCTTGGATTGACAATCGTCAAAAAGAAGAAGCACTTTGATTACAAAAACAACTCAAATATAGACTGGGAAGAAATATTTGAGCGTAGGAAACTTCTAATCTCTTATCTGTAACTATGAACATTCTAGAGCAAATTGCTGCAAAGGCAGAGAAAGGTGACACTGGTATGTCACTTCACTATGGATTTCTTTATTCATGTGTTGTGGGACTTGAGACCCAGAGGGTCTTTGAGTTTGGTAGTGGGTTCTCTACTCATGTCATTCTTCATGCACTTGAGAAGACTGGTGGTATTCTTACCAGTTGCGATGTGACAAACTATAGCGACAATCCAAACATTACTAAGTTTACGAAGCAAAGTGATAGATGGAGTTTCTATCATGGTAATAGTAATGAAATGTTTGATGGAGATGTTGAGTTTGAGCAGTATGATTTAATCCTGCATGATGGCTCACATCTTCCAGAAGAAGTCCTTGTAGATTTGAATAACATTTATCCTTATCTCAAACATGATGGTATTCTTATTACCCATGATACTCGTCACCAGACTTTGGGTGAGGGTATGAAGAATGCAGTTGAAGAGTTTGCCAAGGATAAAGACCTTGAGATGTGTACTCTTCCTTATGGGTATGGTCTTACCTTCTTCAGAAACAAAGGTAATGTAGATAACAAAGTGGAGTTGACCTGGAGAAAGCGATGAGAGCACTCTTCTGTGAGCACCCTAGCAAATCTTTGAGAGGTGGATACTGCTCATACTATGGAGAAATCTATCATGCACTGAATGAAGTTTTTGATATTGAATTCAGAAACTTCATTCCAAGAAAGACGAGTGAGTTTAATGATTATGACCTTGCTTTTCTTGGATTCGGTCATACTGATTGTAGTGAAGGAAAACCAGAGTCACTGATTAGAGACAGTGATGTTGGTGTTTTTCCTATTCTAAACAAGGAATATACTGGTCTTAGAAACAAACTTGATTGGATAAGAGACATGCAAGCTAATGCTGCATTGACCGTCCATCATAATACTGGAGAGTATTCTCAATACACTGGTATTCCATTCCATAGAATAATGTGGTCTGCCAATCAAAAGGTATTCAAAGACTATGGTGAAGGATACACTAGTGACTTATTCTTCTCTGGTGTTACAAGACCTGAGCAGACAGAAAACCTGAGAGAAAGGGTTTTGTCTGAGATGTCAAGATTGTCGGACTACAAACTTGAAATCAACGCAAGGTCTCATAGAAACAACTATGCAGGAACAATATATTCTGATGAGGACTATGCAAGGAAACTAGCATCGTCTAAGATTTGTTTTATCACTACAGGACCTTCTGACCTTGTAGGCACCAGATACTTTGAAGTTATGTCTGGAAACAAAAGTCTTATTCTCTGTAATAGAATGAATGAGGTTGTTTATGGAGATATGTTGGTTGATGGATATAACTGTGTAATGTTTTCTACTGTTGATGAGTTTTTTGACAAAGCAGAATACTATCTCAACAATGAAGAAGAGAGAATGAAGATTGTTAATACTGCTTACAAAGTCTTCTTAGAAAGACAAACCTGGTCTGAGAGGGCAAAGCAAATCAGAAAGATTATTGAGGGTTATGCAAATGAGTGAAAAGATATACAATAAACTCCTGGAGATTAAAAAATCTGGAGGGGCAGGAATACACATCTTTGAAAACCCAAAAATCATTTACTTACACCTCTCCAAGTGTGCTGGGACAACCATTCATAAAACTCTACTTACCGCTTGCAGAGAAGTGCAGGTGGATTTGAAAGAAGTTGCAGAAAACTTTGACCAGTATTTCAGTTTCACTGTGGTAAGGAATACTTACTCGAAAGTTTTATCTGAATACAATCATGAGATTAATTCTAATCTTCATGGTATGAAGTTTGATAAATGGTTAGATACTGTTTGTAAAAGAATACGGATTGATGGTAAGGGTGGTTGCTTTGCCGACTACTCTAATCAGTATAATGAGTTGGACCAAAAATCTTTTTGTGTCATTGAAGACCAACCATATCTTTCTTATGTTGGTAGATTTGAAAACCTGAATGATGTGTTTGATACATTAAATCAAAAAACTGGTGGGAAGATGTCTTTCCCTAAACTCAATCCCACAAACTATAAAAAAACTGAAATGAGTCCTGAGCAGGTAGAACTCATTGAAGAAAGATTTAAAGATGACATAGAGTATTTTGGATTTACTAATGATTGAAGAATACCTACAATCTTTCTGTCAAGTAACCACTAATTTCTACTATAGAAATCCTGATAATTTTGAAAATATTATTGGTGGTGGTAATGAGATGAGACCTTCTGATAAGGAAGGTAGATATAAAGTAATCAGTTTTGCTGATAGACATCCTCAGAGAATTTCTAACATGAAGAAGTTTTCTGATAGAGTAAGTCAATACTCCCTCATTGATGAGGTTAAAGTATTTGATATGTCTGATATTCCAGAGGAAGTATATAAAGGAAACAAATCTTTATTTGATTCTCAAAGACATTTCAATATGTTAGCAAAGGTTTATCTCACACAGAAGATCTTGGAAGAATCGCAAGATGGTGATATAATACTATGGATTGATAGTGATATCGTTGATATCAGGGAAGACGGTATCGAAAATCTATTCAATCTCTGCAACAATTCGGAAAGGGGTGTTGTTGGATTTCATAATGAGTTTTGGTTAGAAAGACTTTTTACCAAGAAAGATCTTTATGAATACTTAGATATTGAAGACCCTAATTATTGGAATACTAATCAGTCTTATAGTGGATTTTTTCTTGCTAAGAAGAATGATTTTTCCATGAGTTTCTTCAAGCAGTGGTGGGATATTAGTCGTATTACTAAGTTGTTTGATGACTCCCCATCACAATCTAAAAACCTTGATACATACATCACACATAAGCATGATCAATCAATATTGTCATTGCTCTATAAACTGAATAATATAAAGACATTTCCTTTGCCACTATACGATTGCGATAAAACAAACATTATTGCAATTCATTCTGGATACTTTAATGAAGGAGTGAAGTTGCCTCTTGTGTGGGAGCCTTGTTGGCACAATATTACAATCAGACAACAATGGATAAATTGTAATGGTAAGTTTGGTAAAAAAGTTTCTCCTGACGAATGTTTAAGTATTTCAACAGACTACTATACAGACTGAGGTTTATTGCCTGGGGTTATGCATTTGAAATTGAGAATGCATTGTATCCATGGAAAGAAGACCCTCTTCGATATAATGAAGAAGACTACTACATCAAAGTCAAAGATGATGATACAGGAGAAAGTCATTTCGTTATTGACTGGATAAAAGGTCATAAAGAAATGATTGAAAGACTTCAAGATGAAATGATATATGTTAAGAGTGAAATCTACAACCTGAAGAAAAATGAAAAAAATTACGATTAACTTATCATTCTACAATCAGCACGATTATCTCATTGAGCATATCGAAGGATGGAAGTCTTGGTCAAAAGAAATCAGAGACCAATATTCATTCTGTATCATCGATGACTGTAGTAAAGTTCCTGCAATGGAAACACTGAAAGACATTGATATGTCAGATATTGATGTGCATGTCTATAGGGTCAAAGAAGACCTTAAGTGGAATATTGCTGGTGTTAGAAACCTCTCTGCTCAAGAGTGTCAAACTGAATGGATGATGATTCTTGATATGGATTGTTTTGTGCCAGAAGATACTGCTGCAGGAATGTTACAACTCGCTGACGTGGATGCACCTAATGCATATAAGTTTGTGAGAAGGGTGCAATCAAATCCCAATCATCAAAAGCATGGAGACCCTCATCCAGCAGTCTGTATTATCCGAAAAGAAGACTACTGGAATGTTGGTGGATGTGAAGAAGACTTAGTTGGTAGGCATGGTTGCACAGACCCGTCTTTCTGGTGGAGGGCTCGGGGTAAAGTCAATGTGTGTCAGACTAATCTATACATTGATTACATTGATGAGGCAGAAGTTTTGGACTCTGCTAAATTTACATATCCAAACATGGGTCTCTTCGAAGAAAAGAAACGCACTGGTAATTGGTCAACTGATTTTGTAAGGTTTGAATGGGAGAAAGTATATGGCACTAACTGACAAAAACAAGTCCCTCCATAAACTCAAAGGACTTCCTCCAATCTATTGCACAAACCTTGATGGGCAATCAGAAAGGTGGAAGTATATGGAAGACCAATTCAAGTATTGGGAGATTGAGGATTATACTCGTATCTCTGGGCATGATGGTAGAGAGGATGACCTAAGTGATATTATCAAAGGAAAGTATCCAGACAATGTAACCTCTGGTGAAATTGGTTGTCTTACTTCGCACCTTAAGGCAATCAAGTATTGGTTAGAGACATCAGATACTCCATGTGCAATAATCATGGAGGATGATTGTGATATATCTGTAGCAAAGAATTGGCCATTTACTTGGAAAGAGTTTTATTCCAAGGTGCCATATGACTATGATGTCCTTCAACTTGCTATTATCAATACTGTATCTGTCAATGTGAAGTTGCACAGAAGGTTTGTGAATGACTTCTCTACAGCATGTTATATGATTACACGCCATCATGCGGAGAAATTGGTAAAGTTGCATTGTCGTGGAGACAAGTATAAACTGGACCAAGGTGTGAAACCGAGACCAGTTGCTGATGACTTGATATACAACTCTGGAAATACTTTTGCTATTCCACTGTTTCTGTATAAGATTGAGTTGGGTTCTTCTATTCACCCAGAGCATGTTGATTTAATCCATAAGGGTAACCACGATGGTCTGTGGCACTTCTGGAAGAGTACTGCTCCTGGAATAGACAACTGGAATGAGTTGTTTGATTATGACCCATATTTTGGAAGACTTCCACCACAAGAAACTAAATGATGTCGGGAAACCGTAACAAGAGGGGCTTGACCCCTCTTTATTTTTGCTATATAATGTTGTAACAGTTTTTAACAAAACTTCAATGACTGTAACAACTAATGAATACGGGCAACAGAATCTCTTTGCCAAAGAGCCTCAAATGGTGATTGAGGACTACCACAGTAAGGGTCTCCTGACACCTATGGAGGGTATTGAGCGTTATAATGGACGCTGGGCAATGATGGGTTTCGTATCGGGCTTGCTTTCTTACGCAATTACTGGTAAACTCTTCTTTGGTATTTTCTAAGCATTTCTACCTATGGCATACAATGTTACTCTCCGCTCTCCCGACGGC